>Ga0126381_100000399_pt1 | contig 47298 bp, 40 predicted proteins | sample PanSoiMetPlot_28_FD_96465 | JGI IMG/M metagenome (GOLD analysis project Ga0126381, IMG submission 96465) | Tropical forest soil microbial communities from Panama - MetaG Plot_28 | ecosystem: Environmental > Terrestrial > Soil > Tropical forest > Bulk soil | place: Panama | collected 2016-02-17 | reverse complement strand
GACGATGTCGAGGCACGCTGGACGCTGCATCTTGAGCCGTTCTTCGGGCACATGAAGGCTTGTGAGGTCAGCAGTGACCTTATCGCTCGTTACGTGGACAGCAGACGCGAACAGAAGGCCTCCAATGCAACGATCAACAGGGAAATGGCCGCTCTGAAACGGATGTTTCGACTGGGCCTGTATTGCACTCCTCCGAAGGTCAACCGAGTGCCGAAAATCCCGAGGCTGGCGGAGAACAACGTCCGGACAGGGTTCCTCGAGAATGGCCAGTTCGAGAAGATCATCGTGCACTGTCCCGAGCTTTGGTTCCGGGCAATCGTGGAGGTCGGACGGACGTACGGCTGGAGAGTCGGCGAGCTGCGGCAACTCCGGGTTCGCCAAGTGGACCTGCTCGGGAAAGTCATTCGCCTTGACCCGGGCACGACGAAGAACCGAGACGGCAGGGAAGTGAGCATGACGCAGAACGTCTATGCGCTCCTCGCGGCCTGTGTGTCTGGAAAGCAGCCGGATGACTTCGTGTTCACTCGTCCTGACGGAACCCCGGTGCTGAGCTTCAAGAAAACTTGGCGCAATGCCTGTGTTGCCGCTGGAGTGCCGAATCTCCTCGTTCACGATCTCCGCAGGACAGCAGCCCGAAACCTGCGAAGGGCGGGAGTCGCAGAGGGCGTCATCATGAAAATCGGCGGCTGGAGAACTCGCAGCGTCTTTGAGCGGTATGCAATCGTGTCACAGACAGACATCGCCGAGGCATTGCGAAAACTGGAGGTTCAGCAGAACGGGCATAGTGTTGGGCATAGTGCCGACTCGGAGCCTGACTCGTCTGAAAATGCCTCAAAGCCCAAGTCTCTGTCTCAGTGATCCTTAGGTGGTGCCGAGAGGGGGACTCGAACCCCCACAACCCTTTCGGGTCCGCGGATTTTAAGTCCGCTGCGTCTGCCAGTTCCGCCATCCCGGCCTGAGTAAAACTAATTTCAGTCTAGCAGTTCACCGCGTCATAACGCGCCGTTCTGCGCCCGTCTTAGACGCTTTTAACCTCCTCTATTTCTAATCCCGCACTGCATCTCGCCGATGAGTCTCTTGGACACATATGCAGTCTTCTCAGGACACTACTTTGAAAAAATCAGTCTGTAATCTCCTCCTGCTCTCATTCCTGTTCTTCCTGTTCTCGCTTTCAGTTCATGCCCAAGGCTGTCTGAATCCCGGACGGGGCACAGGCAACGACATTCCCTGCATTACCAGCGTCACCACCCCGTACAACGGTGACGCAACCAAGGCCCGTGTCTGCGCCGCCACTGCGCGAGCGGGCGACTTCCTCATCGAAACCTACTACACGGTGAACAGCTACAGCTCTCCCGATGCCGACTACTACCCGTACTACGATCCGACCATGTCGACCTCGCACTGCGGCGTGATCAGCGGCCTGATGCCCGGCGGCAAAACCTACGTGCTGAACGTTGCGACGTGCAGCAGCGGCCCCGGTTCGGGCGGCCCGCCGCCGTTCAACTGCAAGCGCACCGACCGCAACTACAGCGTTGCGCCCATCGGCAACGGGCAGAGCAACGGCTTGCCGTTCACCACCGGAACGCCAACCGGCTCCACGTTCTCCTGGACAGCCTTCGTCACCGGCAGCGCGCCCTACATCTACGCGGGGCACTCGACGAACATTGCCGTTTCCAACCAGTGGCTCACGGGCAGTACCTCGGTCGCGCCTTCGTACCTGTTCGTCACCTCCATCAGCGTCGATGGTCAACCCTGCACGCAAAGGAGCACGGGCGGCGAGTGCGGCAGCGGCGCAAACGACACCGGCATACGCACGCAGTACATCGCCGACAACTCCGAGGTTCCCAACGCGGGCACCGGTAATTACGACACCTACATCGCTTCTTCCGGATCCTATGCGGGACACTACTTCGTCTCGAACTCACCCGTTGTGATGAACGCCTTCGGCCAGGGCGTCAACTTCGTGCAGATCGCCGCCGCCTCGCGCCTGGGAACTGGCAACCACACTTTGTCGGTAACTCTTCAAGCTACCGACAGCGCGCAGCGCAATATCGGAACTCCCGTCACCTTCACCTACAACTTCCCGGTCTACGCGGCGCCCAGCTTCACGGTGAACGCGCCATCCAGCTTCCCACCCATTCCAGGCTTCAACGCTTATTGGCAATACCTGGCGCAGTACGGCGCCGCCGATGCGCAGCAGTTCGTATCGTCGCAAGTTAACCTTCCGGGGAAGTATCTCAACGATAACTTCTCCTCCAGCATGACGATCGATGGCTACGGCATGTGGAACTATGACGGCGCGCGCGTAGCCTATGGAGTTGCCGACCAGCTGAAGGCCATAACTGCTCCATGGCAAGCCGGACTAGGCTATAGCTTATGGCAGGTAGTTTCCGACGGAACAAACATTGAAGTGGTCACCACCGCGGGAACTTCCGGCAGCCGTCCGCCGGCGTGGACGACCACAGTTGGGGCAACTACCTCCGACGGCACCGTCCGCTGGACGAATGTTGGCAGCAGCAACTGGTGGATCGGAGTTGCTGAGCGCATTCACGACCAGGTCCGCGACTGGCAGCTCTTCCACGCCCACTACACCACCGACTGCGAATGGAACCGCTTCACCGATGGCAACAACATGCACTGCCATCGCTTCAACAGCCGCTGCGATTCTTCTTCGCTCGACACCCGCGCGGTCGAATACTTTCTTTTTCCGTTCTTCTCGCCCAGCGGCGGATGGGCCACGGTCAATCAGCGCATCATCTGGAACGGCGTTGCCCCCGAGACCGACACCTGGCGCGATCTCGAATACGAGATCGAAGCCCTCTATAACTACTGGGTAATGTCGGGCAGTCTTCCCGTCAACAACAACATCAACGAACTTACCCGTCGCGTCGACCTGGCCGTCTCCGGCATAGGTCAGCTGGTGAACTATAACCCGTTCAATGGTCCCGGCCTGGGCCTTCCTTCCTTCGATATAGGTCTGCGAGCTGAAGCTCTCTATCACTACTGGCAGGTGATGCAGTACATGGGGCAGACGCCCGACGCCCGCATTCCGATCGAAGTCGGGAAAATGCTGGACTGGACCTATAGCAATCAATTTAATTTAACCGGCTCGGACTACAACATGCCTTATACGTTGTGGGCCATTCCTTATGGTTCGCAAATGTATAACTACCAGCAGTCTGACTTGAACATGCTGCTCGCCCCTGCCTATGCATGGTATGGCGCGATTAACGGCGGTGAAAACTGTACTCTGCCCACCAGTCGCGCGCGCTGCTGGGATGTCGCCGACACCATGTTCCAGCGCGCCTTCACCAACGTCTACGGCGCAAGCAAAGAGTTCACCCAGCTCTACAAGGGCATGGCCGACTTCATCGGCTGGCGTACGGGATCGATTGTCGGAACCGACTCCTCCATCCTTCCCGCGCACAACCAGTACACCGGCTTCGCCGAGACGGACATCGAGCCCTATCCGCAGTCCGAGTGGGCCGCTAATGTCAACGTGAGCAATGTGGGCAGCTCGCGCGCCACCTTCTCCTGGTACAACACGCAGTCCGTCACCAGTACCCAGGTCAAGTGCTACACCAACAGCAATCTCACCGGCACGCCGGTCACAGCCACCGGCAGCACGAACAGCCGCGTCAACGGCTCCGACAATCTCTACTTTAATCAGCTGACCATCAACGGCCTCACCGCCAGCTCGATGTACTTCTGCGCCGTGGGCGGAACGAACAACAACGGCACCGCGCTCTCCGCCTATGACATCATGTACAACCGTGGCTACAGCGGCCAGTGCTACACCTCCAGCGGATGCAGCTCTGCGGCGTGCAACAACGATCCCAACCTCTACGCCGTCTGCACCAACGTCGCCAGCGGCTCGCTCGGCATCACAACCACCAGCTTGCCCAACGGCGAAGTCACGGCAAGCTACGCCGCGACCCTGACGGCGATCAACGGCAATCCGCCTTATACCTGGTCCATCTCGGCGGGGACGCTTCCTGCCGGACTGAGCCTGTCCACCAACGGCAGCATCTCGGGCGTACCGACGGTCGCCGGCACCTCGAGCTTCACCGTCAAGGTCACCGACAGCGTACAGCAGACCGCGACAGGCAACCTCGGCATCACCATCGTCGGCCTGCCGCAGATCACGACACTCTCGCTGCCCGGTGGCCGCGTCGGCTCGCCCTATTCGGCAGGCATCGCCGTCAGCGGCGGGACTGCGCCCTTCGTTTGGACCCTGGCTTCCGGCTCCTTACCGCCGGGCCTGACCCTGTTGCCGCTCAACGGAACCATTGCGGGGACCCCAACCACTGCGGGCACCTACAGCGCGGCCTTCCAGGTCACCGATGCAAAACAGAAATTCGCACGCGCTACGCTGAGCATCACCATCAGCGACAGCAGCAGCCCGCTCCGTATCCTTACCACCTCCCTGCCTCGCGGTACCATCGGTGTGCTCTACGGCACAACGCTGCAAGCCTCGGGCGGCGTTCAGCCCTATACCTGGACGCGCATCGCCGGACTGCTGCCCATCGGCCTGACACTCAACCGCAACGGCACCATCGGTGGCACGCCTGTCGCCAATGGCACCTGGGGTTTCACCGTGCAGGTGGCCGACTCCGGATCGCCTCAGCAACACATCACTTCAACGCTGAGCATCACCGTCGCGCCCGCGCCGCTGCACATCACGACCACGGAACTTTCCAGCGGCACGGTGCGCAGCTTCTATCAGTCGCAGCTGGACGCCATCGGCGGCACCAGCCCGTACTCATGGAGTCTCGTTAGCGGCACGCTTCCCGCGGGACTGTCGCTCAACGCCTCGGGCCTGATCTCCGGCACGCCGACGACGCCGGGCCAATCCAACTTCACCGTGAAAGTCATCGACAGCGGCAATCCGCGCCAGACGGCGATGCAGTTGCTCACTCTGACCATCGATCCGCCGCCGCCGCTGACGATTCCGTCACAGCGCTTCGCCGAGGCGCAAGTCGGCATCGCCTACGATGTCAGCATCAGCGCCACCGGCGGAACGCCGCCCTACACCTGGGCCGCAATGTCCTTCCTGCCGCCCAAGCTGATGCTCACCCTGGCCGGCGATCTCAACGGCATGCCTAGCCGCGCCGGCACCTATAGCGTCGGTGTGATGGTGAAGGATTCGGCCTCTCCTCCGGCAACGGTAACCGCGAGCTTGCCGCTCACCGTCGATCCCAGCCCAACGCTCCAGATCGGCACTGGTGGCTTGCCCGTCGCGACCGTCGGCTTCAAATACCAAACCACCCTGGAATCGACAGGCGGGGAAGCGCCGGTCACATGGTCTGTAGTCACCGGCGTCCTGCCTGCTGGGCTTGCTCTCAATCAGCAGACCGGGATGATCAGCGGCATTCCCAGAGGCACTGGCGTGAAGGACGTTACTTTTCAGGCTGTCGACTCGCAGGGCGCGACCGCAACCCGGACCTTGTCGGTGGGAGTGCTCAATCCCGTGAGACCAAACTCCACCAGCACACGTTAACCATGACAACCCGCCGCGCGTGGGCAGGAGCACTGCGTTCCTGCCCACATCCGGTTCTAGCAGCGCCCTGGAACGTACCGCCGATCTCCACATTCGCGCTGATCTCTCTGGAGCGTGGGCTCCGACCTTGTGCCTCAGGTTCTGCTATGTGTTGACCTGACTTGGGCCCGACCGGACAACGCGGCTGATTCGAGCCCCGCAACTCGCCCTTATCCCTCCTGGAGCCTGTGTCCAGTTCGTCCGCCGCCGCAGTCTAACCTGAGCTCACGAAGACTTGTCCGACCGGCATCAAACCCGTCCCGAAGCTAAGCCCAGGACGAAGTCCTGGGTGGGCACAAGAAGAGTGTCCGTTGTCCCGGCAAGGAACTCCCGGTCGCACTCGGGGGCCTGTTCTGGACTTCCTCTTGCGTTGGGCAATTGCGTCCCTATCACATCCTTGTGTGAGCCCTCGCACATCCTCCGCAGCGCTCGTACCGGAGAATCGACCCATGCCGTACTGCAGCCGTTGTGTCTCTGCCGTTCTGCGCAAAATTTCAGCATTCATCACGAGGCTCATGCATGGATAGCGCACTCTTAATCCACCGCCTGCACTTCGCCTTCACCGTCACGTATCACTACCTCTTCCCACAGCTCACCATGGGCCTGGCTCCGCTTATCGTCATCCTCAAGACCATCGCCTGGCGCACCGGCGACGAGCGCTACGACCAGGCCGCTCGTTTCTGGGCCAAGATCTTCGGCATCAACTTCGTCATCGGCGTCGTTACCGGCATCCCGATGGAATTCCAGTTTGGCACCAACTGGTCGCACTTCTCGCGCTTCGCCGGCGGCGTCATCGGACAGACGCTCGCCATGGAAGGCTGCTTCGCCTTCTTTCTCGAGTCGGCCTTCCTCGGCCTCTTCCTCTACGGCGAAAAACGCCTCAGCAAAGGCTTGCACTGGTTCAGCGCCGTGATGGTCTTCCTGGGCTCGTGGCTCTCCGGCTACTTCATCGTCGCCACCGATGCCTGGATGCAGAACCCGGTCGGCTACCAGCGCGTGGCCGATGGCTCAGTGCAGCTCACCAGCTTCTGGCAGCTGGTTCTGAATCCCTGGGCGTGGTGGCAATACGCGCACAACATGAGCGGCGCCGTCATCACCGGAGCTTTCGTGATGGCAGCCGTCGGCGCTTTCTATCTGCTCAGCGAGAAGCACATCGAAGCCGGCCGCATCTTCGTACGTCTTGGCGTGATTGCCGCGCTCTTCGTCAGCGTCTTCCAGATCGTTCCAACCGGCGACGAGCAGGGCCGCATGATCGCCCGCCATCAGCCGGTAACTCTGGCGGCAATGGAAGCGCTATGGGAGACGCAACCGGGCGCGCCGCTGGTGATCCTCGGCCAGCCCGATGTCGCCAACCGGCATATCGACAACCCGATCGTCGCCCCCAGGATGCTCAGCTTCCTCACCTGGCGCAGCTGGACCGCGGAAGTCAAAGGCCTGAACTCAGTACCGCAGAAAGACTGGCCCGACAATATCCCGCTGCTGTACTACGCCTATCACATCATGGTTGGACTGGGGACGATCTTCATCGCCGTTACAGCGATCGCATGCCTGCTGCTGTGGCGCAGGAAACTGTACGAGTCGCGATGGATGCTCTGGATACTGCTCCTCAGCTTCCCATTCCCCTACATCGCTAACACGGCCGGCTGGATGACCGCCGAATTCGGCCGCCAACCCTGGCTGGTCTACGGCCTGCTGCGCACCGTTGACGGCTACTCGAAGATGGTCTCGGCCGGCAACGCCTGGTTCAGCTTCCTCGGTTTCGCCGGCATGTATACCGTTCTTTCCATCCTCTTCCTCTTCTTAGTGCGCCGTGAAATCGAGCACGGCCCCGAGGCGGTTGTGCCCAAGGGCCTGCGTGAACAAATCGATCGACTGACTCCCGCGGAGGTGCGATAGCCATGGCAACCGTATGGTTCATGATCGTTGCAGTGATGGTCGCAATTTACGTCGTGCTTGACGGCTTCGACCTCGGCGCCGGCGCAGTCCATCTCTTCATTGCCCGCGATGACGACGAGCGCCGCACCGTCATTCGCGCCGTCGGCCCGGTGTGGGACGGCAACGAAGTCTGGCTGCTTGCCGCCGGCGGCACGCTTTACTTCGCCTTCCCGCAGCTCTACGCCTCGGGCTTCAGCGGCTTCTACCTGCCTCTCATGATGGTGCTGTGGCTGCTTATGCTGCGCGCCATCGGCATCGAGTTCCGCCATCACGTCCAGGAGCCTGTCTGGAAAGGCTTCTTCGACACCATCTTTGGCCTGTCGAGCATCCTGCTCGCCATCTTCTTCGGCGCGGCGCTGGGTAACGTCGTCCGCGGCGTGCCGCTCAACGCCGACGGCTACTTCTTCGAGCCGCTCTGGACCAACTGGCGCGTCGGCCAGCAAAACGGCATTCTCGACTGGTACACCGTGATGTGCGGCGTAGTCGCGCTGGTCACGCTTGTCGTGCACGGCTCACTTTTTCTCGCCAACAAAACCGAAGGCGAGCTGAACCGCCGCGCGCGCAACGTCGCTTCCTGGCTCTGGCCAGTGCAGGTCCTGCTGACGGTCTTCAACCTGATCGCGACCGTCTGGGCGGTGCCCGGCATTCTCACCAACTACACGCGTTGGCCGATCGGCTATCTCGTTCCCGCAGTCGTGATCGGCAGCCTCATCTACATGTACTTCGCTCACGCGCGGCGCAACGAGAAGGGCGCCTTCCTCGCATCGTGCGCCTACATCATTGCGATGCTGGTGGGAGCAGTCTTCGCGCTCTACCCGAACGTCCTGCCGGCCTCGACCGGCGCGCAATACAACCTGACGATCTACAACAGCGCCACCGGCGTCCACGGCATGTCCGTCGGCCTGGTCTGGTGGAGCATAGGGATGCTCCTGGCCGCCGTGTACTTCGTCTTCCTCTACCGCATGTTCAAAGGAAAAGTGAAACTCGAGGAGGGAACCACGCACGGATACTAGAAGCTATCTCATGAATCATTCTTGAAGGGGCACGGCTTTAGCCGTGTCGCAAAGGCCTCAACGAGTTGTGGGCTTCAGCCCCTGCGGTAGTTCGCCTCTGACCTACCGCCGGATTCATGAGATAAGTTCTGGAAAGTAACTGTGCGACACGCGCAGTCTGTTTGTCATCCCGACCGACGGCTTTAGCCGGCGCGGAGGGGTCTGCGATTCGCGGGCAGTGGAAGGGAATCCCGCATTGTCTGTGCCCAACGTGCTCGGATGATCCAACTTGGGCCCCGCCGAGATTGTTGCCCTAAGAACAAACTCGTCCCGACGGGACGACTCAGCTTAGCCCCGGACGAAGTCCGGGGTAGACATCAAAGGATGTCTCTGTCCCGGCAGGGACAGTCCGCCTGCCCTAGGTTTGCGCATCCTTTGCTGCAACCGCTTCTAACACTTCGTTACGTTGTTTGCTCTCCGCCAATTCCTCCGCTCCAATCGACTCCAAACATTCCTTCGCGTGCTTACACCACTTCGCACACGACATATCATTCCGCGGATTCAGCACATTCCTCCCGCACACCTTGCAAATCCGCCGATGATCATCCTTGAAGAACTCAATCTGATGACTACTGCAATGCGGGCAGACGACTTCGTAAATATCGTCCAGCTTCCAATACCGCATGTCCTGCCCGGGACAGCGCATCACCGCCATTTCTTATTGCTCCTCAGCGTATAGAAACACACTGATCACCAATGAGAAGTGACCTAAGTCACAGGATCATGTCCAGGAAAAGGGCGGTCCTAGAGTATTGATTGTCCTCCCGACGAGGCCTTCAGGCCGGCAGGGGACCTGCTTTTGATTCGCGCACAGACACGCGTCAGCCATTAATCCATTTTCAGCACCTTCCACTGACCATTCCCGCTCACCGCCAATTGAATCGGCCGCGGCGGCCCCGACGGCGGCACCGTCACCTCCGCCCACAGCTCTTCGCCGGGCTTCGTCGGGAACGGCGGCGCAGCCGTATCCGGAATAAAGAAGTCCACCGGCGGCGACAACTGCGCCCGGGTGCAATCCTGAGCGCTGTTCAGGAAGATCTTCTGCGTGTCGCTTCGCGGGAACACATTGCGCGCATCCTCCACCACCAGCTTCCCGTCGCGAGCCGTCGTCCTCACCCGCCACTGCCAGTATGTCATCTCATTGCCCTTCGGCGGCGTGTACTGGTAATAAGGACTCCAGCTCGAATTCGACTCCGGATCGTGCGGCAGGGAACAGGCATTCACCTGCGGCGACAGTGCGATATACCGTCCGCGCATCGGCAGGTTGGGATCGTACTGCGCCACCCGCACCCACACTCGCGGACACGTCATCCGTTCGTAGAAATACTTGCCGGCAATCGAGGCTACCAGCAGGCACTGAATCACGATCACCATCGCGGCCCGCGTACGCTCGTTCATGCCGCCACTCCGATCTGCCGCACCAGCTTCCGGCGCGTCTTCTCCAGCACCCAGCCGCCGCCCAGAAACAGCACTCCCAGCACGATCAGGCTGAACGACCGCTCCAGTTTGCCCATCACGCTGGAGAAGTAGAACCACAAGATCGTCAGCGCAAAACACACAATGCCATAGTTGATGACGGCTCGGCTCCTCTGCTGCACTCCCCACCAGGCGAGAAACGCCGCCACTCCCGCAACCACCGCGTACGAAACCCACGACGGCTCGTTGTAGGTCCACGTCGTGTAACGGTCGTGACCGTGCCGATACAGATGCGGCAGCACGGCTGCCATAGCTGCGATCACCGCCACCGGCAAAACCGCCGGCCGATTCATTCTCCACGCAAACAGCAGCGGCAGCGCAACAATGCAGAACCAAACGAAGATCATCGACAGCGCCGGCATGATCGGATCCTTCGACCACTCGTACCAAAGCACTTCATCTTCGCAGAGCATGGCCGTGGCGACGATCAGTCCGATAGCTCCCGCCGAGAACAGCAATCCAAACACCAGCTTCTTCCGCTCATTGAGAAACGCCGTCAGGTAGGCCGCCGCAAAAACCGTGACCATCCGCGTAATCAGCAGTTGCCCTCCGCGATACCCATCCGTGCGTAGCGACCACTCGCAGATGATCCACGCCGGAATCAGCAGCAGGCTGATCGTCTGCTGTACCTGATCGCGCAAGAGCGCCCATCCCGCCAACGCACACAGCGCCCACAGCAAAATCCCCGCCGGCCAGTGCTCCTGAATGTTGAATATCTGCCCCACCAACGCGACCGCGACGCCGGCTGCTACCGTGCCGACGCCGTGCTGCACAATCGCCAGCCGCTCGAACTTCGGCCGCACCCATAACCCAGCGCCGTGCAGCACGATCAGCGTCGCCATTACCAGTGAGAAGCGCGCCGCAGGCGAGAGCTCATCCCAATGCGCCGCAACGAACAGGCTCACACCAGCCGCCAGCAGCAGTGCGCCAAAGATCAGCGCCAGCAGCACCTGCCAGCGCAGTCCGCTTGGCTGTTCTCGGGACTTCTCGAACACACGAATGCGGTCGGCCGTAGGCGCATCGATAACACCCGCCCCGACCCAGCGTTCTAATTCGTCATCAATTGTCGGCATGGTAGCTGTCGAGAAAGGTAGCGGAAGCGCTCGCGGGGCGCAAACAAAATCTACGTAGGGAGGCAAAAGAACTTCATTTCACAACAGACACAGAGACGCAGAAGAAGCCAATCTTGGATGCTTCCGAATGAGTATCATTGCATCTCATTTTCGCTGAGGCCTCGCCGTTCAGGCGCTTCTGTTGGTTTGTTGGGCCCAATCCCCCCAAACCTCTGTGCTCTCTGTGTCTCTGTGGTGAAATGAAACTACTCGACGGGTATCATGCTCCGGCCGCAGCCGTAGCTGTCGTCGGCAAGTGCGCCTGCTCCCACGCATCAAATCCACCAACCACATTGATCACGTCATACCCTGCGCGCTGCAACAAACTCGCTGCGATCATGCTCCGGTATCCGCTCTTGCAATGCACTGCGATCGTCGCGCCATGCTCCAGCGGAGGCAGCGCCGCCTTAAACCGGTCCAGGGGATACCAATTCGCCTCAGCAATGTGCGCCGCATCCCACTCGCCCTGCCGCCGCACATCCAGCACCTGCAGATCACGCTCGCCAATTTGTCCTTGAAGTTCCTGCACCGTCACCTGCGGCGTCTGCGCCAACTCGAAGCCCGCGCACTTCCATCCCTCCACTGCGCCGTCCAGATAACCGCGCACATCCTCGATGCCTACGCGCGCCATCCGCATACGCGCTTCAGAAACCTGCTCCTGAGTCGCGCCGATGAGTATCGGCCGAGAAGCCAGCCCGATCACCGCGCCCGCCCATGACGCAAACTGTCCCGAGAGAGCGATGTTCACCGACCCGGGCACATGCCCGGCAGCAAATTCGTCCATCGGCCGAACATCGAGCGCCAGCGCGCCATCGTCCAGCAGCTTCTTCAACTCCGCCGGCGCAATCGCCTGCAACTCCGGCAACTCGCCCAGCGGGGCCGCTCCCGCGCGGTTGATTGCCGCGTCCTCCAGGAAGTAATCCGGCCGCGCCGGCAGGTTCGACGTCATCTGTCGAATAAACTCATCGCGGGTCTTAATCTGGAGTGCGTAATTCGTCAGCCGCTCCGTGCCAATGGTCGACGAGCGTTCCGCCCGCATGTTCCGCCCGCACAACGAACCCGCCCCATGCGCCGGATACACCAGCACCTCGTTGGGCAGCGTCATCAGCTTCTGATGCAACGAGTCGTACATCATCCCTGCCAGCTGCTGTGGTGTGAAGCTCTTCGACAAGTCCGGCCGCCCCACATCGCCAATGAACAGCGTGTCGCCCGTAAGCACCGCCCACGGCGCTTTCGACTTCTCCTCATCGGTAAGCACGAGGCATATGCTTTCTGACGTATGCCCCGGCGTCGCCAGCACATTGACCCGCACGCGCCCCACGTGGACCTCCGAACCATCCTCCACGCCAACGTGAGGAAACGTCGCTCCGGCAGCCTTTCCGATATAGATGTTCGCGCCGGTGCGCGCCGCCAGTTCCGTATGGCCAGACACAAAATCGGCATGCAGGTGCGTTTCGAAGATGTAGCGAATCTTCAGGCCCTGCTTCTCCGCTGCCTCGAGATAGATCTCCACATCGCGCTGCGGATCAACCACCGCCGCCTGCCCGTTCGACCCGAACATGTAAGAGGCATGCGCCAAGCATCCGAGATAAAACTGTTCGAAGTACATAGTCCCTCCAGCCGCGCAACATCATACGCTTCGATGGGTCAGTTAACCACAGAGACACAGAGTTAGAATTTCCTATCTTTGTGTATTACGAGCTGTGCTGACAAAGTAAGGTTCGTTGGCGGTAGATTGCCGTAAAAAGACTCGACCTGCCTTCCGATCTCTGTGCCTCTGTGCCTCTGTGGTTAATTCAGCCTTCAACGTCACCGCTCATACGTCTCCGCCAGCTCCTTCAAGCGCCCACTGATCGCAGACGTCAAACTCTCCCGCCGAAACCTCCACCGCCAATTCCCCGATGAACTGCCCGGCAGATTCATTCTTCCTTCGCTGCCAACTCCCAGCACATCCTGCAAAGGGAAGAGCACGGTATTCGCCACCGACGCCATCAACGTTCGAATCATTACCCAGTTGATCTCACTGCCGTCGGCATTGAGATAGCGCCGCGCATACGCCAGTTCCTTCTCGACATCGGACTCCGAACGAATGCTCCCCGCGCCGGCCTTGCTGTTCCACCAGCCGGCTACCGTGTCGTTGTCATGCGTTCCCGTGTACGCGACGCGATGGTGCACGTAATTGTGCGGCTTGAAATCCGGCGCTTGAGGGTCGTTGCCAAAGGCGAACTGCAGAATCGCCATGCCGGGAAAATCAAATTGCTTGCGCAGCGCCTCGACCTCGGGCGTGATGACTCCGAGGTTTTCCGCGATGATTGGCAACTCGCCCAGCGCCGACTTCACCGCCTCGAAGAACGCAGCCCCAGGTCCCTTCACCCACGATCCGTTTACAGCGGTCACGTCACCAGCCGGGATCTCGTAATACGCCTCGAAACCCCGGAAGTGATCGAGTCGGATCATGTCCAGCATCTCCAGCGCCCTGCGAAAGCGGGCAGTCCACCACGCGTATCCGCTCCGCGCATTCGCCTGCCAGTTGTAAATCGGATTGCCCCACAGCTGACCTGTAGCGCTGAAGTAATCCGGCGGAACTCCCGCCACCACGCGCGGCCTTCCATCCTCCTGCAACTCAAACAGCTCGCGATGCACCCAGACGTCCGCACTGTCGAGCGCAACATAGATCGGCATGTCGCCCAGCATGCGAATGTCATTGCACGCGCAATGAGCCTTCAGATCGCACCACTGCCGCTCGAATTCGAACTGAATGAACTTCTGGCACTCGATCTTGTCGCTCAGCCGATCACGCGCCTGCTCCAGTGCCGCTGGCTCGCGCAGCGCCAGGTCGCGCGGCCACTCCGACCAGATCACCAGGTCATGCTCCTGCTTCAGCGCCATGAACAACGCGAAGTCATCGAGCCACGAAACATGTCGCGTACAAAAATTCTGGGACTCCTCCTGCTCACTCGCCCCAGCGCGCCTAAAACTTTCGAATGCCTTGCACAGCAGCGGAAGCTTCCACGCGATCACCGCTCCATAGTCCACAGAATCCGCAAAGAACCTGGGCGCGCCGCCTAAATCCCGCGCTTCCAGGTATCCACGCTCCACCAGCCGATCCATGCTGATCAGCAGAGGATTCCCCGCAAACGCGGAGAAACACTGATACGGGGAATCGCCGTACCCGGTCGGCCCCAGCGGCAGCACTTGCCAGATGCGCTGGCCCGACTCGTGTAGGAAGTCAGCAAAGGCATCCGCCTCCGCGCCAAGCTCGCCGATACCGTAAGGACCGGGAAGGGAAGTAGGATGCAGAAGAATTCCGCTGGATCGAGGGAAGTTCATATCAGTTTAGGATGGTATCGCAACCTTTGGATCCAGAGTTGGGCAGGAGAAAACGAGATGAATCTCAAGATAAAGGTACGCTCGACCGAAGGCCTGCCCCATTGAATTAAGACGCGGAATTCTTCCGTTGCTGAGTGGTGAAGTTGTGACTCCGATTAAACGCAAGGGGTTGCACGAAGAACAAATTCTGACCGAGTTCAAAAAGTGGCTCAGCCAAAGGCTGGAAAAAGCCGCCGTGGCTGACCTTTGTGTTCAAAACCGACGACTCCGGATTCCCTAGATCTCCACTTCCTCCAGCACAGGCTTGGGTGGCGGAATCGTCTGCAGCGCCTCGACCATCGCATCGCCAAATTCTGTGGTGCCGGCATTGCCGCCGACATCGCGGGTGATGTGCGTCTTCTCCCCGTAAACTTTCTCCAGGGCCAGCCGAATGTGATTCGCGGCGTTCTCCTCGCCGAGGTGGCGCAGCATCAGAATTCCCGAGCGCAGCACCGCCGTCGGATTGGCGATGTCCTTGCCCGCGATATCAGGCGCCGAGCCGTGCACCGCCTCGAAGATCGCGCATTCGTGCCCGAAGTTCGCTCCCGGCACCAGTCCCAACCCGCCCACAAACGCCGCGCACAAGTCGGACACGATATCGCCGTAGAGGTTCTCCAGCAGCAGAATGTCGTACTGGTACGGATTGATCACCAGCTGCATGCAGGTGTTGTCGACGATGTGCTCGCCATAGGTGATCTCGGGATAGCCCTTCGACACATTGCGCGAGCACCGGATGAATAGCCCATCCGACAACTTCATGATGTTGGCTTTGTGGATGGCGTGGATCTTCTTCCGCCCAACACGGCGAGCATACTCAAACGCGAATTTCGAGATGCGCGTCGAAGCCTTCTCGGTGATGATCTTCAGGCTCTCCACTACCCCGGGCACAACTTCGTGCTCGATGCCGGAATAAAGCCCCTCAGTGTTCTCACGAATCACGATCAGGTCGACACCCGGGTACCGCGTGGGTACCGCCGGCAAATTGCGTATCGGACGGAAGTTCGCAAACAGCTCGAACTGCCGCCGCAGGGCAACGTTGATGCTGGAAAATCCGCCGCCGATCGGCGTCGTCACCGGCCCTTTCAGCCCGACATGAGTACGCTCGATGGACTCGATGAGCTCTTTGGGAATGTATTCTTTATACTTCTCGTACGCTTCCGCGCCCGCCGCAAAACTTTCCCATTCAAACTTGACGCCGGTGGCTTCCAGAATCCGAACCGTCGCGTTGACGACCTCCGGCCCAATTCCATCCCCAGGGATTAACGTGACCCTATGTGCAGATGACATGATCCTTCTCATCAATCGAAGTGTTCTGATGTTCTATTTCGAGCTTTGGAATGCCTGCTCTTTTGTCGCCCGCGGCGCAAACGGCTAATCCGTCATTCCGAGGAGGCCTTCAGGCCGGCGGGAAAGTGCTTTTGAGTTTGGGTACCGCTCTACTGTACCTTACCCTTAACCGACACATTTTCTTTTGTATCCAGCAGTTCCTTCAACTCCGACATGAACTCCTGCACATCCTTGAAATCAAGGTAAACTGACGCGAAGCGCACATATGCAACTTTGTCGATCCGCCGCAGCCGGTTCATGATCAGCTCGCCAATCTCGCTCGTCTTCCGCTCGCGTTCGCTGGAGTCGACAACAAATCCTTCGGCATCGTTGACGATCTGCTCCAGTTTTCCCATCGACACCGGACGCTTCTCGCACGCCCGCAGCAGCCCATTCAGCACCTTCTGCCGCTCAAACTTCTCGCGTCGCCCGTCCTTCTTCACCACCATGTAAGGGATTTCGTCGATGCGCTCGTAGGTGGTAAATCGCTTCCCGCACTTCAGGCATTCGCGGCGGCGGCGGATGGATTCGCCTTCCTTGCTTTCGCGCGAATCGACCACTTTATCGTTTTCAAAGCCGCAAAACGGGCACTTCATGGATGAGAGAGCGGGCGATTCGCCCGTAGTTCGATTGTAGCAGCAGCCCGGTGGACATAGCGCCGGTCTCCGGACCGGCAGGGCGGGTGATCCCCAGATCCCCGCTCCTCCCTGCTATTCCGATGTGCAGAGTTGTTGCTCAAGAAGCAATGGTGACCTGGCATTACTCCGCCAGCGCCTCGGCCTTCTCTTCCGCCTCAGCCATCGCGCGAATCGATACGTGCTCATGCCGCGCAATCGCCAGTCCCGTGGGAATCACTGACATGAACGTAATCGCCCACAGCATCATGCCGCAGCTCACCGCCAGCTCGCGCTCAACATGAAACCCCGAGTTCAACATGCTGATCGTCGCCAGCTGCGATCCGCCGCCCACGGCCGGCAGTTGCAGCATCGATCCAACCATACTGGAGCCCATCAGCACAATTTCGTGCGGTAAGGTCAAAGCCTGGAGCTCGCCGGGATACGCATGGGTGATCGCATAATAGGCGTAGGCAATCAGCAGCCACATGAAGATCGAGACCGCGATCAGCTGAATTGCCGAACTCAAGTCCTGAATCGTCTCCAGCCCATGACTGAACGAGCGCACCTTGTCGCGCAAATGATGCGCGAGCTTCGGCGCGAACCCGACGGTTCTGTCATGTAGAAAGTTCGCTACCGCGTCGCCCGAGCGTCGCACGATCACTATGCCGACGACGAGTGCTGCGATAAAGGCGATCAGGAGAAATGAGAGCTCACGCAGGCGTCGATAGAACGGAAGGGCACGCAGGTCGGGCGAGAGAAAGCTCACCGCGAGCATCACGGCGAAGCTGCCCATGTCGAAGATGCGCTCCACGCCCCACACCGCGATCTGCGAGGTGAAGGTGAGGCGCTCCTTCTTGGCGATGATGTACGGCCGAATCATCTCCCCGGCGCGTCCCAGCAACGCCAGTGCTGCAAAACCGACGAACTGCGGCGCCAGCATCCGCGCAGTTGTCGTCTTGCACACCGGCTTCAGGAAAATGCGCCAGCGTACCGCTCGCAGCACGTAGGCGATATAGGTGAGAGCAAGTCCGTAAAGAAGATAGAGCCAGTTCACATGCTCGGTGCGGCTCCAGAACATGGCCCAGTCGAAGGTCTTCCACGCGCGCACTTGCAGGTAGATCAGCAGGCACAGAGCGACCAGAACAGCGCCGAAGACCAGGATGCGTTTTTTCTTCATGAAATGAAGTGGAAGATTCGCCCGCGATGCCTAAGCGCCAAGTTAAATGACCTGACGCGGCAGGTCAATCGTTGCCCAGTCGCTAATGGTGGGATAGAGAATTGTCATCTTCTATTCACTGCCGGCAATTGAGTCAGGACTACGGTCCGTCATTGCCGGCTTGGCGGCTTGTGCGCGACGGGTTTGAACCTGCGTCTGCCTGCGTTCCGCTAGTTTCTTCTTGTTGTAATCGGTGATCACGCGTGCGACATAGGCGCGCGTCTCACGATACGGCGGCACGCCCTTGTACTGCTGAACACGCTGCGGACCTGCATTATAAGCCGCCAGGGCTTTCACCATGTCGTTGTTGTAGAGCAGCAGCAGATCACGCAAATAACGCACGCCGCCATCGACGTTATCGGCGGCATCGAAGCTGTCCCTGACGCCAAGTTTGTTTGCCGTGCCGGGCATCAACTGCATCAGCCCTTGCGCTCCCTTTGGTGAAACCGCGTGCGAATTATTGCCGCTCTCGGCGCGAATGACGCTGGCAATGAAGTCGGCGTCTACCTGGTGCTGATCGCTGGCGGCGTTTACGATGGACCTCAAATCGCCTGACTTCGCCGGAGCCGCGGTGTCCTTCAATTCGGGCGGAGCCGGCTCAAAGCTCTCGATCTCCGCCGTCGGAACGTCAACATAACCGCTGGCCGGATCGGCGCTCATATAGAGGCGCGTCGTCGTGCCAACTACCTCGTGACGTTCATGGCGAATGCTGAAGCCGTTGCGCAGGTTCGCCAACTCGGCGGCATAGAGTTGCCCGCCAACCGCAGCCAGCAGCCCAAGCGCCACAAATTGGAAGATCTTACGCATTCACTCTCGTCGTAGTCGGCTCCAGGACTCGCTCGATTGCCGCCGCCACCCCGCTCTCATCGTGATGCAAAGTGACCGCCCAGCCCTCGCGCTTTAAATCCTCAGACGCGTTACCCATGATCACCGGATGCCCGGCAAAGGTCAACATCTCAATATCGTTGTAATTATCGCCGATGGCCATCACCTCGCCGCGGGCGATTCCGCGATGAGTTGCCCAGCGCTCCAGCGCGTGGCCTTTCGAACATCCTGCATTCAGAATGTCGACAATCGTCAGATCGCGATGATCGTACTGCGTCCGCAAGACGGTAATATCGCGGACGAAGTCGCACTCCATTAGACGTTGCTGTGCGCGTTTCATCATCTCCACCGGCCCGCACAACATCGTCTGGATTGGATCTTCGATCACGGCGCGTTCAATCGGACTCACGTATTCGATATAGGGCGCGTTCTTCTCCATCCAGCGCTGGATCACACTGTAAAGTTGCTCGTGATTCTCGCAGACGATCGCTCCCATGCCGTCACGGTCGAAGGTAATGACCATGTGGTTGTGGAATTCCTGCATGTGGCGGCAAATTTTGATCGCCGTCGCCTGCGGCATCAGGTCGCGATGAAACAACTCTCCGGAGTTGGACCGCGTCACCGCGCCATTGGAGCTGATGAGCGCGACATCGAAGCCCAGCGACTGCGCGATCGGCAGCGCGAATCTGTGCCGCCTCCCCGTGACCAGAACAATCTCAACTCCAGTCTCATGGGCACGTCGCAATGCATCCAGATTGGCCTGGGAAACCTGGGCGTTGGAGCCGAGCAAAGTGCCATCAATATCGATGGCAATGAGGCGAATAGAAGAGGGCAACACACTCCATTGTAGCAGTCACCTTCAAAAAGCAGCCCTGTACCAACCTGCTCCCGTGCCGCTCCTGCGCCCGCAGAGAGTACGCCAACAAACGAAAGGGCAGTGCATGGTGCACTGCCCCATCCTCCCGTTTTACGACCGGGGATTAATGCTTCATCTGGTTCTGCTGCTGGTCGCCCTTCATGTTGTCATTCTGCATGCTGCTCTTGTCGCCGCTCTTCATGCTGTCATTCGACATGCTGCTCTGGCTCGACTTCTTCTTCTTGCTCGATGACTTCTTCTTGCTGGCCGAGCTGTCGCCCTTCATGCTGTCGCCGGACATGCTGTCGTGCTTCATGCTGTCGCTGGACTGCATCTGGTCCTTGTTATCCTGTTTCATGTTGTCCTGCGCAAACATGTTCAACGACCCGGCCAGCACACACATGGCCATCAAGCTGATGATCTTTTTCATTGCTCTCCTCTTAGATTTGGTACTCGAGATTTGCGGCAAGCCGCCAGCAATAAGAATCCTGAGCTCCGCAAAAGTTACAGCCGAACAGGAGCGGCGATCTCCAGACGGGATCAGATGCTCATCGCGGATAAGGCGTCGATGCAGCTCCAAGAATCTTCTTTGTCTCGGGGTCCTGTACCAAAATCGCCACCTTCAACTGCGATGCATTCCAGTCGCGCGCGGGAGCCACAGTTGTGGCGAAGCTGTTCTTGTCGGTCGATCCCAACTCTCGCAGTTGTCGAACCACCGCTGCATGATGCAAAGTTCGCCCGCCGTTCTCACCCCCGCCGACCTGCGTCGTCAGTCCATCTTCTGTGATGGCCATCAGGACCTTGCCGCGTGAAGTACCGGGCGGGATGGTCAAGTTGATCTGCAGATTGTTTCCTTGCCACTGCAGCCCTACCTGTACCGGCTTAGGATCCTTCGCTGCCGCTTCGATCTTTCGCCACACATCCGTCGGATCGTTGCCCACGAACTGCACCTGGCCATCAATCACCATCTGAGGGGTGTAGCCGCCGCCCAAATGGAAGGCGTGCGCGTAGTCGCTCTGGCGCTGGCTGAACTGCGATGACGAGAACCGGTCCGTCCAGCCGATGTAATTCCAGTAATCGACATGCTCGCCGAGCAAAACCAGCTGCGGATTGCTATTCGCCGGTTGCCGGCTCAGTTCGCGGAGAACAGAATCAGCAGGCGGGCAGCTGGAACAGCCTTCGGAGGTGAACAACTCGACGACAATCGGGCCCTGCGCGGCTGCTGTCGCGAACGACCAGACCACAATAACTGCTCCCAAAATGAAACGCGACATTGCTTTCATACGAAGCATAGGACTCCCCAAACCAGCATTGGTTACAGCGGCGGCTTGTAACTTTGTCGCATTTCAGGGATCAAAAGCTTATAGGTATACTTCTGCCCCTAAAGTTAGCGGCTCAGGATGGATGTGGCGATAGAAGCACGCAGCTCGGAGTCAGTGGCAGGCCCATCGCCTACCCGCGATGCCGGCCTGATCGCGCGTATTCTCGCCGGAGAGCGCGAGCTTTTTCATGAGCTCGTGCGGCCGTACGAGAAAGGCGTCTATCGCGCGACCTTCTCCATTCTGCAAAACGCCGAAGATGCTGAGGACGCCGCGCAGGAGGCCATGCTGAAGGCGCTTCGCAACCTGCGCCATTTTCGCTCCGAATCGCGCTTCAGTACGTGGCTCATATCGATTGCCGTCAACGAGGCGCGGGCCCGGCTGCGGCACGCGCGCGTGCTGAAGTTCGACTCTATCGATGAGCCTCCCGAAGAGGAGGAAAACCGCTTCACGCCGGCCCTCATTCGTGACTGGCGCGAAGTGCCCTTGCAGGCGCTGGAGCGGAGCGAACTCCGTGAGATGCTACGCAAGGCCATCGCCAGCCTGCCTGAGATCTATCGCGAAGTGCTGGTGATGCGCGACATCGAGGAGTTGAGTATCGCGGAAACGGCAGCAGCATTGAGCGTACGCGAGGGAGTTGTGAAAACGCGGCTGCTGCGCGCGCGGCTCATGATGCAGAAGATTCTTGCGCCGCAGCTGGCGACCAGGCGGAGCAGTGGGTTATTTGCGCTATTTGGGAGCAAGGCAGGTGGATCATGGTTCTAGATTGCCAACACGTTTGGGATCAAATCTCAAATTACCTTGAGGGCGAAGTTCCGGCCGAGCTACGCGATTCGATTGACGAACACCTGGCCCACTGCCGCCACTGCGCCGCCGTATTGGATTCCACTCGCAACATCCTGTTGCTGATTGCTGACGATCGCACTTTCGAGTTGCCGCTGGGCTACAGCGCCCGCTTGCACGCTCGCTTGCAGCAGGAAATTGCCCTCGGCGACGCGTTTTAGCCCCTTCGCACCTATACTTGAAAGGGCGTGGTCTCCAGCCGTACCTTTTACTTTTCTGTTGGGCGTTCGGACTTCGGGGGGCGGGACGCATGCCGGCGCAACTGCTGGACGGACCTGGGCGCCACCTAACACGGCCTAAAATTCCTTGTGGAACCAGGGATGGGTGATCAACTCAGCTGCAACCAGCAATAAAGTGAGGATCGCCAGGATCAGCTGAATCCATCGCCTTCTGCGCTGCGTGGCCGTGAGCGGCTTGATTCTCCAGGCCGAGGCCGGATTCCGCCGCAGCCGCTCTTCGTTCCACAACAGAAGCAGACTGATCACGGCGCCGATTGCACCGATCGTCAACAGCGGTATGCGAATGGCCTCGCGATGAAAGCCATGCGCCGGTCCGGCGGCGCCCGCCGCCAGCAGCGACGTCAGTCCGAGAGCCACCCGTATTCCGCTCAGCCCAACAGCTGCAACGCAGATGCTCTCCGCTGCTGCCAATGCGAGCGAACCCCAGGTCAGCAACAGCCTTCCGGCCCTCGATCGTGGCTCTTCTTGATCCGGCTGGTTCACGGTAGATCCGGTTTGAGTTCGCCGACTTTGTTTTGGATTGCGCCTGCCAAACCCGTGCCTGTCAAGCTTCTCCGTCGCCCTCAACATCAACAGCCGCTTGCCTTACAATCGCCCTATGGAGTTGATCGTCTATTCTGCCTGGTGGTGTCCCGATTGCGATGTCGCCAAGCAGTTTCTCGACAAGCACAACATTTCCTACAAAGATATCGACATCGAAACCACGCCGGGCGCCGCGCAGGAGGTCATCCGCCACACCGGCAAGCGCGCCATCCCGCAGTTCGTCATCGACGGCCGCTGGGTACAGCCCTATCGTCCCGGCGAAGGCTTCCTCTACGAAGAGATGGCCGAATTGCTCGGAGTCGTCGATCCAGGCTGAGCATGTGTTGCGGCGGCCTCCACACTGGTTGTACGGACGAACTCCAGTTCGCCCAGCGAGGGGACGCCTGTCAGCTCAGGATCGCGGCTCCTCCCCAAAGACTCTCCGGAAAATTTTGTCCACGTTCCGCAGAGGACGCTGCAAATTGAACGCGTGCTCCAGGGTCTCTCGCTTCACCTTCGACGTGATCTCGGGATCGCTCATGATCAGATCACGAAAATTGAGGGCGTCTTTCCATGCCCGCATCGCGTTAGACTGCACAAGGCGGTAAGCGTCCTCACGCAACACACCGGCGTCCACCAGGTCCAGCAGCAACTGCCCGCTAAATACCAGCCCGCCCGTCGACTCCAGGTTCTTCAGCATCCGCTCGGGATAAACCAGCAACGTGTCGATCAGGTTCGTGGTCTTGTGCAGCAGGTAGTCGGTCAGGATGGTCGAGTCCGGCAGGATCACGCGCTCCACTGACGAATGCGAGATGTCGCGTTCGTGCCACAGCGGAACGTTTTCGAACGCCGCCTGCGCATTCGCTCGTACCACCCGTGCCAGTCCGCTGATCTGCTCGCACGTCACCGGATTGCGCTTGTGCGGCATCGCGGAAGAGCCCTTTTGTTTCTCGCTGAAGTATTCTTCCGCCTCGCGGACCTCAGTCCGCTGCAAATGCCGAATCTCCGTTGCGAACTTGTCCAGCGTCGACGCTATCACTGCCAGCGTCGCGACATAAAATGCGTGGCGGTCGCGCTGGATGACCTGTGACGACACCGCAGCGACATTCAGGCCGAGCCGGTTGCAAATGGCTTCCTCATACTCCGGCTCCAGATGCGCAGCGTTTCCGACGGCGCCGGACAGCTTGCCGACGCGCATCTGTTCTGCCGCCATTTCGAAGCGCTCGATGTTCCGCTGTACCTCGGAATACCAATTGGCCAGCTTCAAGCCGAAGGTAATCGGCTCGGCATGGATGCCATGCGTCCGGCCGATGGCGGGCGTGTCCTTAAACTCCCAGGCACGCCGTTGCAGGACCTCGCGCAGCTTCTGCAGATCGTCGCGAATGATCGCCGACGCCTGCTTTATCAGCAACGCCTGCGCGGTATCGACGACGTCGTTCGAAGTCAGGCCGTAGTGCAGCCAGCGCGACTCAGGGCCGACCTTCTCCGCGACTGCCGTAGTAAAGGCGATGACGTCGTGCTTCACCTCGGCTTCGATCTGATGGATCCGAGCGACCTCGAAGCCACCCTTTTCGCGAATGGCCTTGGCCGCGCTTTGCGGTACGATGCCGGCTTCCGCCAGAGTTTCGGTGGCGGCAATCTCCACATCCAGCCAGGTACGGAACTTGTTTTCGTCACTCCAGATGCGGCCCATCTCGGGTCGGGTATAACGTGCGATCAAAAGAGCAACTCCTTATGAGCAGGTCTGAGAACCGAGAGAGAAACCATTCATTGTACAGAAAACACAATTACGGCATGGAAAACGTCACGCCACTGATGTCTCGAAGGCCGGTTTTGCGGAAACGTCGCGCGTATTTGGTAGGGAAGGGAAGCGGAAAACGAATCCCGGCAACGCGATGGGCATCTATAATAGTATCGTACTACGATATAGTCGTATCACGAGAGTATGAACAACCAACGGGTTAAATTGGCAGACTACCAGGCGCTTGCCGAGTTCCGCTACCAGATTCGCCGCTTCCTCTATTTCAGCGAGGCAGCCGCGCGGCAAGCCGGCATCGAACCGCAACATCACCAGCTGATGCTGGCCATCAAGGGAAAAGCGGATCAAGAGCAGGCTCGCATCGCCTACCTGGCCGAGCGTTTGCAGATCCAGCACAACAGCGCGGTCGAGCTCGTAGACCGTCTGGTGAAGAAAGGTCTGATCACGCGCACTCGTGGCGAACACGACCGGCGTGAAGTGTACGTGCAATTGACGCCCCGCGGCGAGCGCATCCTCGACGAACTGACGCGGCACACTCGCGCTGAACTTCGCTCTGCCGGGCCGGCCCTGGTCTCTACCCTGCGGAAACTCACGAGGCCGGGCAAGTTGGGCCGGCGACAGCGACGGCGGCCCCGGACTCCGGCAGCCGGGAGGTCCAAGTGAGGTCCGATCACACCGAGACCCTAGGCGTCGACGGCCTCAATCCGCTGAACCCCGATGTCGCGGCGGCCACTGCCATCACGACTACCCCCATCGCCAAGGAAGCGAGGTTTCGCACCGGTGTCGTCTCGCTGCTGGCCGCGGCAATCGGAATGCTGGCGGGCATCATCGCCTACCTGCTGTACAACCTCATCGGTTTCTTCACCAACCTTTTCTTCTATCACCGGATGTCGTTTGCCTTCGTCAGCGCGCGGGAGAATCATCTCGGGTTGCTGGTGATTATCACGCCAGTGGTCGGCGGCCTCATCGTCGGCATTATGGCCCGCTACGGCTCGGACAAGATCCGCGGCCACGGCATCCCAGAGGCGATGGAAGCGGTGCTGATCAACCGCAGCCGCATCGAGCCGAAAGTCGCGATTCTGAAGCCCCTGTCGGCGGCAATCGCCATCGGCACCGGTGGCCCGTTTGGCGCGGAAGGGCCAATCATTCAGACAGGGGGAGCTGTCGGCTCGCTCGTGGGTCAGCTGATGCACATGACTGCTGCCGAGCGCAAAGTATTGCTCGCCTGCGGCGCGGCGGCTGGCATGGCCGCAACCTTCAGCACACCCATCGCGGGCGTGATCCTTGCCATCGAGTTGTTGCTTTTCGAATTCAAGTCGCGCTCGTTTATTCCGTTGGTGATCGCCAGCACCCTGGCAACCAGCATCCACTTTCAGCTGATGGGCCCAGGCCCGATGTTCAAAGTTGGCGCAATGGACTTCGGCCTCCCGCACGCGCTGCCGTTTTATCTGGTTCTCGGAGTGCTATGCGGCGTCGCGGCGCTCGGCTTCAGCGGGCTTTTGTATTGGGTGGAAGATCAATTCGAGAAGCTGCCGATCCATGACATGTGGTGGCCGGCGATTGGCGCGCTCGGCCTCGGCATCATCGGCTACTTTGTCCCGCGCGTCCTTGGCGTCGGCTACGACACGATTTCCGACATTTTGAACGCCAGGATGGTGCTGGGCGGTCTGCTGGCGGTGATGATCTTCAAATCAGCCGCGCTGGTGATCTCGCTCGGTTCGGGGACCTCCGGTGGCCTGCTTGCCCCGATGTTCATGGCGTCGGCCGCCATGGGCTCCGTCTTTGCCATCGTCGTTGACAAGATTTGGCCCGCAGCGAATCTTTCGCCGGGCGCCTTCGCTCTCGTAGCCATGGGCGCGGTTTTCGGCGCGGCCTCGCGAGCGGCCTTCACCTTCATCATCTTCGCCTTCGAGATCACGCGCGACTACAACTCTGTACTCCCCTTGATGCTGGTTACCGTTATTGCCGACGCTATCGCGGTGCATTACGCCAAGAACTCCATCATGACCGAGAAGTTGGCACGTCGCGGCCTGCATATCCACACCGACTACGAGCCAGATGTTTTCCAGTCAGTTACCGTCGGCGAGATGATGTCGAAGGAGTTCGACACAGTGCCCACATCAATGACCATCGCGGAGCTGGCCGAGCGCGTCACCAAACGCGATCCCAGTGTCACGCATCACCAGGGTGTCTTCATCGTCGACGCCAATGGCAGGCTCGCCGCCATCCTCACCCGCGCCGACATCATTCGTGCGCTGGAGAAGGATCCGTCTGGCAACATGACGGTAATGGAAGCAGGCTCTCCCAACCCGGTCGTAACCTATCCCAACGAAGTCCTATACGATGCCGCGGCGAAGATGCTGCGCGCCAACGTAGGACGGTTGCCCGTGTGCAGTTGGGAAGATCCGGGAAAGCCGGTCGGCTACCTTGGCCGCTCACAAGTCATGGCGGCTCGCATGCGGCGGTTGGAAGAAGAGTACGTGCGGGAACCAGGCTGGATGCGCTTGCGCCGGCAGAGCTAGGGCCAGCGATGCTATTGGCTCGGGGCCGGCGACGTTGCGCCAGTCCTCGAAGGATCGAAAGAACAGTTGAAAGTCATACTTGCAATAGAGCGCACAGCCTGACCATCTTTGCGGGCGGGATCGAACCGCATCTTCTGGAAAGCATTGCGAACATCAGGATCTTTTTCTAAGTGCAGCCCCTTTGGACTCAGAATCTTGAACGAATCCAGCTTGCCTCCGGTATCGATGACCATTTCAACGACAACCTTGCTTTCGTGTCGCGACTCGAGAACATCCTTTGCCTTTGCGCAGATAATCGCTGGGTTCGTTTGCGACGACGGCACGTTCACGCTTGGAGCCGTAACGTCCTGACCGAAAGCTAGCACCGAACAAAGTGCGAAGAGTATCGGTGTTTTGCTGTACATCTTCCTAAATCACCACCGTCTCGCGATATTCCCCATACACCTGTCGCATGGCGTCCGAAATCTCCCCGACGGTGGCGTTCGCCTCGACCGCGTCGACGATCACCGGCATCAGGTTCTGGCTGCTGCGCGCCGTATCTTCGATCTTTGTGATGGCCGCGCGCCACCTCGCCTGATCGCGTTTCGCTCGCCATGCGCGCAGCCGCTCGACCTGCTTGCGCTCGAGCGCCTCGTCGATGTGCAACAGCGGAATCGGCTTCTCCTGCTCGAGTTCGAAGGAGTTCACACCAACAACCAGGGCCTTCTTCTGATCGACCGCCTGCTGGTACTCATAGGCCGAGTTCTGGATCTCCTGCTGCACGAAGCCGCGTTCGATCGCCTTCAACATCCCGCCCATGGCATCGATCTTCTCCAGATACGCAACCGCGCTCGACTCGATCTGATTGGTGAGCGCTTCGACATAGTACGAGCCGGCGAGCGGATCGATTGTCTGCGCCGCTCCTGATTCGTATGCAATGATCTGCTGCGTTCGGAGGGCAATGCGCGCCGATTGTTCCGTTGGCAGTGCCAGGGCCTCGTCGAACGAGTTGGTGTGCAGCGACTGCGTCCCGCCCAGCACCGCCGACATTGCCTGTAGCGCCGTCCGCACGATGTTGTTCTCCGGTTGCTGTGCCGTCAGCGTCGAGCCTGCGGTCTGTGTATGGAAGCGCAGCATCTGCGACTTGGCGTTCTTCGCGCCGAAGTGATCACGCATGATGCGAGCCCACATACGACGTGCCGCGCGGAATTTTGCCACCTCCTCCAGAAAGTTGCTGTGCGCGTTGAAGAAGAACGATAGCCGCGGTGCGAACTTGTCGACATCCAGGCCTGCATCAATCGCCGCCTGCACATACGTCATGCCGTTCGCCAGCGTGAACGCCACTTCCTGCACCGCGGTGCATCCGGCCTCACGCATGTGATACCCGGAAATGGAGATCGTGTTCCACTCGGGAACGTGCTCGTTCGCATAGGAGAAGATGTCGGTGATGATGCGCATCGCCTGCAACGGCGGGTAGATGTAGGTTCCGCGGGCGATGTACTCCTTCAGCACGTCATTCTGCACGGTCCCGGAAAGCTTCTTCACATCGCGGCCCGTGCGCTTCGCCGTGACAATGTACAACGCGAGCAGAATTGATGCGGTCGCGTTGATGGTCATCGAGGTGGAGATCTTCTCCAGGTTGATGCCATCGAACAGTCGCATCATGTCTTCGATGGAATCGATGGCCACGCCGACCTTACCGACCTCGCCCATGGCGAGTGCATTATCGGAATCGAGCCCGATCTGCGTAGGTAGATCAAATGCCACACTCAATCCGGTCGTGCCCTGGCTCAGCAGATACTTGTAGCGGCGATTCGACTCGTCGGCATCGCCCATCCCGGCGTACTGCCGCATAGTCCAGAGCCGGCCGCGGTACATCGTCGCCTGCACGCCGCGCGTATACGGAAACTGTCCGGGATATCCCACATCACGGTCGTAGTCCCAGCCCTCAAGATCGGTGGAGGTGTATAGGGGGTGCACATTGATATGGGACGACGTTTCCTGATTGTCCGTGGGCTTGCCGGCGACAACGCTTTTCACTTTTACTTCGGCCATGGGAGATAAGGCCCTCTGTTTTTCGAGATAACTTATTATCGGCCGCCGAGCCCATTCCAGCTATGACACGCATCACAAGGGCTTGTCTATTGCGAAGATTATAGCGAGTACTTTGCTGGAATTGAGCAGTTACCCGAAATTAGGGGAAGGGAAATGTGAGCTGGCGAAGCGGTCGCAATCTGGAATTGCTATTGTCGTGATCGCTTGCGTGATCTCCAAAAAGAAGTCACGCCAAAATAGGCAAACAGCAGAGCAAATGCCGCAGCCAGCCACACTTTTCCGGCGGGCGCCGAACCGGCAAGATGGCGATGATACTCGCGGACCGCTGCCGCCGCGCCAAAAAACGCCAGCGACAGAAACAGCAGGCCCGCAACCTCGAGCCACAGCACGTGCAGGACACGGCTGACACTCCGCAGGGTGACACTGCCAGCCCTGTAGAAAGCCCGTACCCAGCGGTTCCCACCGGTTTTTCGGCCGGCTACGCGTAAAATTGCGCGCCCCTGCGTGCCGATATCGCGGGTCCGCAAATTAACCTCTCATGCAACGTCGTTGTTGATTTTAGCAGCCGGCCTATTTACCTGTTGCCAACCGGCAAACTCGGCAAAACTCGCGTTATGACTCCGGCATCCAATTAGTGCAGAGGTGGGTTCCTCGGGACACGGCACGCCTTCAGCTTTGAAGACGGTTGTGCGAACATTCCCATCAGGCAGCCCGCGAAAGGCTCAGGTGGCATTGTGGATAAGCGACTAAAAACGATGATCAAAGAACTGGGGGATGCGATTAATAGTTCGATCTCCGATTCCGAGCAGATCGCGGAGGTGATCTCGCGCATTAAGGCAGACGGTTATGACGTCTTCGTCGTATTGGAAGCCACGATTGGTTTCAACGAGAACGATGAGACTCCGGAGCAGCAGCCAAAAGCCAAGGCTTCGGCTCGCCGTTCCTCCGGGGAGTTCAAAATAACTTCCCAGGACCTCAAGTTCTTGAAGTCGCTGCGCATCAGTGTCGAGGAGGGGTGAAATTCAGCAAAGGCAACTTCTGCCGCTCCGCAGGCGAACGTGGGAGCGTGTGCTAAGATGCGACTTCAGTACTGGCCGCGCTGGCGCGTAACAGCGCATTCCCTGGAACCGCAGTTGACCACCTTCGATACCTTGGAGCTGGGGACATCGGCAGATGAGAGATACCCTGGGAGTTTTGCTGGCAGGAGGGGCGGGAGAACGTCTCTATCCCTTGACGCGCGATCGCGCCAAGCCGGCGGTGACTTTCGGTGGTATTTACCGCATTATTGACATCACTCTCTCCAATTGCATCAACTCCGATCTGCGTCGCGTTTACATCCTCACGCAGTACAAGGCCCTCTCCCTCAACCGGCATATCCGTGAAGGCTGGAGCAACATCGTAGGGCGGGAATTGGGGGAGTTCATTGAGATCCTGCCGCCGATGAAGCGCGTCAGTGAAAACTGGTACATGGGAACGGCTGACGCGGTGTACCAGAACATCTATTCCATCGGCTCCGAGCAGCCGCGGCATGTGCTGATCCTCTCCGGTGATCACATTTACAAAATGAATTACGACCTGATGCTACGCCAGCATCAGGATTCAGGTGCCGACGTTACGCTGGCGACAATTCTCATCGATCCGGCAGACACCAAGCAATTTGGGGTAGTGGAGATCGACCGCACCGGCCGCATTGTCGGTTTTCAGGAGAAGCCGCAGGTCACCGATATTCGGTCTCCGTACAATCCGCGCATGGTTTCGGCCTCCATGGGCATTTACCTGTTCAACACCGACGTGCTCATTCCCGCGCTGCTGAAGGATGCGGAAGACGCAACTTCGCGTCATGACTTCGGTCACAATGTGCTGCCGAGGATGGTCGACGACTACAAGGTTTACTCCTTCAACTTCATCGACGAGAACAAGAAAGAGGCTCTGTACTGGCGCGATGTTGGGACGCTGGAGGCCTATTACGAAGCCAACATGGACCTGGTTTCTGTCGCGCCCGTATTTAACCTTTATGACGAAGCGTGGCCGATTCGTACGCACATGCGCCAATATCCGCCGGCCAAGTTCGTTTTCAACGACCCTGGACGCACCGGCGAAGCCCACGACTCGATGGTGTCGATGGGTTGTATCATTTCTGGTGGAATTGTGCAGAACAGCGTTCTCTCTCCCGATGTGCGCGTTAACTCCTACGCCCACGTCGATACCAGCATCGTGTGCTCACACGTGAATATCGGCCGTCACTGCCGCATCCGTCGGGCAATCATCGATCGCGACGTTCACATCCCTGAAGGGACGGTCATCGGCTACGATACCGAAGCCGACCGCCAGAAATATCATGTGACCGACAGCGGGATTACGGTGGTGACACGCGACTACTCGTTATTCGAAAATCCGATCACGGTGGATTACTTTACGTCAGAATAGGGCCGCGTGTGGTTCAGCTGCGGGACGAGGTATCACGGCTGAATTGTCGCGACCGGGCACGCCTCCAGCGGTTTCTTCTCCATCACCGCATAAATCGTAATGGGAGTTGCGGAGCGCGACGGCTCCGCGTAAGCCGTGAACCCGATAAAGCTGGTGCTCATATATCGACGTAAGGCACGAATGGTTGGACGCCAGTCCCCGACTGCCCCGAACCCCATAATCTCGCCTTTCGAAACTACCACAATGTAGGATGCCGGCTTGTGCCCCACGAGGTCCCATGTCCACCCCGCAACTCGCACTCCGCCGGCCACGCCCTGATCGGCAAGCGGAGTAACCGATTGCAATTCTCCTGTACAACTATCGCGCGGCAGGATCTGGGCCGTTAGAGCTAACGGTTTGTGCAGTTGCCTGTAAGGGTCGCCGGCGAAAATTGAGAGCTGCTGCTCCCTGAGGTAAGCGACGTCCTGAATGATGTGGGCTGTATCGACTGCGGCGTAATAGAACTGCCGAGGGTCGTCGACGCCTGTCATGAGAGCAGCGCCGGCGGCATTCACCTGGAAGCCATGCCATCGCGCCTGACGAATCGGGTAGACAGCCTGATAGGCGCCGCGCACGAAGACAACGAGCATCAAAAGCGCGAACAGAGGAAGCAAACCTGCCGACCATCGCCTGTCGTCGAACGCAAGAAGGAGCAGCAGAGCGAGTTCTCCCCAGAAGAGCAGAACAGGCGTTTGGTAACGTGGGGCAAGGGCCTGCTCCGGCCCCATATGCCATCTCGCGAAGGCGGTCAGCAGGGCAGTGCCAATGCAGAACAAAACGGTGAGCAGGATCAGGAGAAGGAGGGCGCGAGCGCGCGGAGCTTTCCGGTGATACCAAAACAGCAGCACGGCCGATAACAGGCCGCAAGCGCCGCCAATGGCCGCGCGAACCGGGACGTTGCTCCACGCCGCACCGAGATAAACCAACACGAAAGAAAAGATCTTCATGGGCGACACGAGAGAAGTCGCGACGCGGCCTGGCGTGTAAGAAAGGATGTATTGATGGAAGAAGAAGAAGGTGCTGACGCTGCCTGTCAGGACATAGGCGGCTAATGCGCGCCGGTCAAGGGCAAGCCAAAATGCCGCGGCAATCAGCAAGGGCCAGACCAAGTTGCCGTTTGCCAGCGAATATTGTGCGCCGAGTGCCGCAGCAATCGATAGCAAAAGAAATCCCGGACTTCCGTGACGTTCGGAATAAAGCAGAAGCGCGACAAATGAGAGACTGGCGAATAATGGCGGCAACACAAAGCAGGTTTGAAACGGCCAGACGAAATTCTCCCATTGCGACGGACAGAAGAGGCAAAAGGCGAGTACGCCGGTAGCGAGACGCCAGGTGGAACGCGTCCAGCCGGCAAATTCTCTCACCGCCCAGCTCAGCAATAAGAGATGCGCGACTTGGATCGCCAGAATACTGGCCAGAGGAAATATCTGCCGGCTGCGGAAGAATAGCAGATCGGCGGCGAGGAAGAGCTTCGGCAGCACAATGCGGTGCTCGTTGTGCTGCTGCCAGAGCCACTGTGGAGAGAACAAATTCACGCCGCGAACGGCAGCATTGATCTCCGTCCATGCGTCGGAGAAGGGAAGGCTGGTATAGGTCACGAGGACCATGTGGACGGCGACTGCGATGGTGATCAGGCCGCCGGCCAGCACTGCAAAGGAAAGCGTCGACGCCGCCCAGGCTGCAAATTGCTGTTGCCGCTGTGGCAGGGGTGCGGGACCGTTCACTCGTTTATCATCCGCGCCTTTATGGCGATCGCTCCGATGCACCACAGCAGCGCGTCTTCCACACGTTCGCGGAGAAAATGGCTGGTGAAGATATCCGCCAACGAGGTACGTTCGGTGAGTCGTGCAGTGAGCTCCGTCAGTATGCCTTGATAACGATCGGGCATGTGAAGCTTTGTCGCTCGCACCAGGTCATCAAACATCAGCAGACAATCAAGTACCACAGCGTCGGGGTCAGCATTTTGTGAGTTCACAAGGTGTAAGGCCTCAGCCACATCGCAGAAACTCTCGACCTCGGCTGGGGCCGGTCCGAACCCGGCCAATTCAGCGTCCAGAGCGAGCACCTTGCTTGCGAGCTCCGGACGTGAAAAGAAGAGGAGCCGGTCGTTCGCCATCAGAGGGCGTTCGTTGTCACCGCCCACGGCCAGCAGCGTGTAAAACTGCGGGCCGTCATGCTCGCCGTCGAGACGAAAGGCGACCAGTACCAGTTCCTCGTGCGACAGAGGGCTGCGTGAACCAAGAACGGGCAGGTCCGGCATGTGGCAATACTACAACGTGAGGCCAGAATCGCCTGCACGATTTCCTGCGCGACTTCCTCCCCCTTTGTGCGTTCCTATTGGGTACGGAACAGGAGGCAAGGGTGAGACGAAGGCTTCTTATTGCATGCTTTGTATTGTTGCTCGGGGTTGGGGGAGCTCAGGCGAAGACGGTGGTCGTTGTGGGAACGCCTCCACCGCCGCCGCGTGAAGTGGTTCCCGTTTCACCCGGCGCTCGCTACGTTTGGGTTCCGGGATACTACCGCTATCGCGGTAGCGCTTACGCGTGGGTGCCCGGGCGGTACGTCGTCCCGCCACATCATTATCGAGTCTGGGTGCCGGGACGTTGGGTACCACGTAGTGGGGGTTACGTCTGGGTGGCCGGCTATTGGCGATAGCAGACAGAGGGAAAGAAGTAGCTCATTGGTGAGGAACGAGATCCGATTTTTCGCAACGATGTGTCGGCGGTATCATCTACTTAGCAGATATGGGAAACACATTTAAGACGGCCTTGCTGCTAACGGCGCTAACTCTGCTCATGCTCTTGATAGGCAGTGCCTTCGGTGAGCGCGGGCTGGTGCTCGCCTTCGGCCTCGCCATTGTCATGAACTTCGTCTCGTACTTCTGGAGCGACAAGATCGCACTGGCCATGTATCGAGCGCAACCGGTGACGCGTGAGCAGCTGCCTCGCGCGTATGCCGCGGTGGAAAGGCTGACGCAGAAGATGGGCATCCCCATGCCCAAGATGTACGTGATTCCGACAGATTCGCCGAACGCTTTTGCAACCGGCCGCAACCCGCAGCATGCATCTGTAGCGGTGACGGAAGGCATCCTGAATCTGCTTACCGACGAGGAACTCGAGGGCGTATTGGCACACGAGCTTGGGCACGTTCGCAATCGCGACATCCTGATCAGCTCTGTCGCAGCCACGCTCGCTGGGGCGATTACGATGCTGGCCCGTATGGGCTATTGGGCCTCGCTATTTGGCGGCATGGGCGACCGCGACGATCGCGACCGCGGTGGCGGCTTCATGGCCCTGCTGATGCTGATTCTGGCTCCTATCGCGGCAACGCTGATCCAGCTTGCGGTTTCGCGCTCGCGCGAATATCAGGCGGACGCGACCGGCGCTGACCTCACCGGCAATCCGTATGCCCTGGCCAGTGCGTTGAAGAAGCTCGACGCCTTCTCGAAGCGCGTGCCACTGCAGGCGTCGCCTTCAACCGCTCACCTCTTTATCGTTGCCCCGTTGCTTGGCGGGATGAGCTTTGCAAACCTGTTTTCGACTCATCCACCTATTGCAAAGCGCATCGAGCGGCTGACCGGCCGGCCGGCGGATCTCGATTACTGAGAACAATCCCAACCGGAACAAAATCCGCGCTCAAACGAGCGTCCTTCGTTCAGATGGCGGACGCCAATGCAGCACGAGTGCTTGACAATATAGTACGGCTCAACTGTAACTCCCACAATGTGGGATAGTCGACCTCATCGGGCCCTGGTGTTTCTCAACAGGGGCCACGAACCTCAGCCGCATGCGTAAAAACTGCTTTTTCGATACAACAGTTTCCATGTGCGATGAGGCCAACTCGAAGAAAAGACAGGTCAAAGTTTCGGAAAGTGCCATCCTACCACTGTTTGCCGATATGTCTTCGTTTACAATCGTGCATCAAACGTTCATAATAGTCAGTGGCGGTACCGCTAAGAAACGGCCCTCAATCTCAAACCAACAAGCATTATTTCTTATGTCTTACATTGTGGGAGGAGCAATATGGTAGCAACTTCTGACTCAATGACAGAAGTCGACCATCGCAACCGCATCTGGTTCTTTCCCGACAAATTCTGGCAAGCAACGAAAAATATGCCGAAAGACGAGGCCGCAAGCCTGATGGCCGAAGTCGAACGTTTTGCTGCCGCGGGCGACGTTCAGGCGCTCAGCAAGTACCCCTTCGTATACGTGGGCGATCCTTACAAGAAAAAGAAGCAGAGCTCAGCGGTTTGACGGCTGGGCTGCATCGAGGGGTTCCTGAGGCTTGCTTGGGAGCCTGCTCGTGCGCGAGCCTGTGGTCGCTCTTTTCGCGATCGGACGAATTACCAGGGCTCGACGAGAAGTCGTGTCCAGCAGATATCGCTCCTCTGCCACGCGCTGGGCATTCTCGCTGAGCCGCCTCAGGCCTTCTCCAAGAATCACCACGAAGCCAGTGTGACGTTCTACCTTTATGGAAGAGACGGCGCCGTCGTGCGAACCGTCGAATGCATTGGCGAGACGCAAGATTCCCATGAGGCGCAACAGCTCGGAACGTCGGTTTGTGGCAACTCCCACAAACGGGGAGTGCGTCCCCAAAGGCAGTACACCGCGGTGATAGCGAACGAGGAGCGCAACTTCACCAATTTCTCCTTCGCTCCAGCCGATGGGCGGCTTTAACTTCGAGACCATCCGCTTCCCCCGTTTTTGATGGCCTCCGTGGCCGTTGAGCTGACTTCTTCCCACCTCATGCAGGATTGCAGCGGCCTGCACGATACGCCGGTCATCGGGCCTGGCTGTCATTGCGCCGCAGCGGCTGAGGCCGTCATAAAGTTGCAATGCGAATTGGGTGACGCGCGTCGAGTGCGGCGGGTCCGGATCGAGAAAGGAGGCCCATGTCCGCAATTTCTCCAGCGCCGCTTCCGCCAGTTGTTCGCCTTCGGGGAGCTCCGAGCGCCAAATATTCCAGCGGGAGTCTTTGCCTAACATCAGCTGACGATACAGGTCCAGGCGCGCCTGCCGCTCCTCGGAAATTCGCTTCTGCCAGTGCGCACACTCGGCGTCACCGACCTCGGGATGTGTTTTGATCATGGCGCGCAACACGTCGAGATCATGTACCTCGCCAAGGGCATCCTGCAGCGCGCGGAGGTCTTTGGACCATCGATGGTGGCGGTGCGGCAAGAAGTTCTCGACAGTGTAACGGAAGCGCTTAATTCCGATCCGGAGCTGATGATAGGCAAAACCGCTGCGATTGCGCAGGGCGCGACGATGCAGCTCGCGCGCATCCATCCAGCGCTCGAGGGCGAGATGCTGAAACACCAGGCCTTCGAGCGGAATCTTCGCGCCCCGCCCGGTGAGATGAGCATTCAGCGAGGCCCAAAGGCCAGTGTCAAATGCGAGGAGGGCATCATGGGAAGCTGCTTTCAGCGCGAGTTCTTTCTGCGCAAGCGAAGCAGAGAGGATTTCTCCCAGCGGGTCACCCGGCGCGGAGAGCTTTGCCACCCACTCAAGCATCACCTGCGTGTCGCGCAGCTCACCCAAGCTGCTGAACAGCGGCTTTGCCAGGCGCTTCATCTGCTTCCAGGCTGGATCGGGATCGACAGAAAGAAAACCGTCGGCCATCGAGCGGCAGCGCCGAATAGCGACGCGCAAATCATGTACCGGGTCCGCGGCGAAACCCGCGGCCGCGCGATGGCACTCTTCCAGGACACGGTTTGCCCAATAGGCAAGCCCGGCACGCTTTTCCTGAGGCTGAGCAACTGGAGGCATGAGAGATGGCCTAGTGAAGTTATACCGCGATTTGCAGGCGATAGAACAGGGGCATTTGGCACTGGTGATGAGCTACAGGTACACACGTTCCGCGCTGCGGATTGCGCGGTAGCGTTGGAAGACCTCGCGGTCACTCTCCAATCCAAGCGCCGACTTGAGGCTGCTGCCGCGAAAGGTGTGGGAGAACATTTTCCACCAGTTACGAAGAACGAACACAGGATCATGAGCGATCACTGCGGGCATATGGCGCGTCTTCATCCAGCGCTCGGCGCGCCAGCGCTGGTATTCGATCTCTTCCAGCTCCAGGTGCTCTGTCGCAACGATGGCGGTCGTTCCGTCGTATTCCTCCATACGCTGGATCTTGATCAGGTCGCGCGCCTGGAAATCTTTGGTCATCGGTGTGCCAGGGTAGGGCGTCGGATGCTGGATATAAGGCCAGTCGACGTATTGTTCAGCAAACCGCAAGTTGGCCTGGATGGATTCATGCGTGTCGTCGGGATTGCCGATGATGAGCCCGCCGATAACGTACATCTTGTTCCGGTGCAGGTGTTCGATGGCCCGCAAGGTTGCGTTCCCGGTGGTGCGGCCTTTTTCACGAAACTCGTTCTTCGCCGCCGCTTTCAGGAATTGCAGGTCGTCCTCGAGTATGTTTTCGATACCAAGAAAAACATAGCGAAAGCCAGCTTTACGCATCAGCGGCGCCAGGGTATCGCCGTGCATGGCGATAGGAGACGTCATCGCCTGTACGGAATAGACCAGGTCGTTGAGGCCGGCGTCGATGATGGCCTGGCAGAGTCCTTCGAAGCGCTTGATGTTGAGACTGATGTTGTCGTCGACGATAAATATGGAACGGGCGCCATGATCGCGCGCGTCGCGAAGGTCGGCGAGGACACGGTCGAAAGTGTAGGTGTGGAAGTTGCGGCCGCGCATCTCGATGATGGAGCAGAAGCCGCAATCGAAGGTGCAGCCGCGCGAGGTCTCTACCACGTCGATCTGTCGGCCCATCATGGTGTAGCCGCTGAGCACCCGCGTGTCGCGGTTAGGCAGGTGGATTTCGTCGCCTTCCAGGGTGTGTATGGGACGTGAAGGATTGTCGTGCCAGCCGTCCGCGGCACGGTAGGTGAGGCCAAGAATCTTCTCGAAACCGCCGCCGCGCTCGATCGCACGCAGCAGTTCACGGAACGTAATCTCTCCCTCGCTGCGGACGATATAGTCCACGCCGTCGCCATCAGACTTATAAGCCTCGGGCGCCAGACTGGGATCGTATCCGCCGACAACGACGCGGACCCCAGGCTGTAACGAGCGCACCAGCGCGATGATTCGCATGGCTGTCTTGCGCTGAAAGGTCATAACGGAAAGCCCGAGGACATCGGGTTGATGCTCGCGGACCAGGCTCTCGACTGTTTCGCGCACTTTCCGTTGGACGAGAATGAGATCGGCGACCGCGACCTTATGATGCGGGTCGACATTGCCCGCGAGCGAGCATAAGGCGCCGTTCGGCATGCGCACCGCGACGGTGGGCATGTGCTCGAACGAGTCGGGCATGGACAGCAGAAGAATATTCATGAAGCCACTCCCAATGTGGCATCCCCACGAAGAACGGTCGTTGGCATACATGCTACACCGAATCCCATTCCGCCGGGTAAATCGAACCAATGCCCATGGCCCAGAGGGCTGGTGGTTACGATTCTGCAACCTTGCGGGAGGATGCCGGTGCAGGTTCGCGACGGAGATTTCCGGGTGGTTGCGAAGTGAGGAGTTCGGGTTGCCCGACCCAGATTCTGTTCGAAAAACGTGTCGTCAGGGAAGGCCGTTTTCCTTGCTGACGAGAGAGCGCCTCATTGTACGGGCCGACGAAGCGGATTGCGGGCGGCAGGCGGTGATAGAAGCGGCGAATCCAGCGCAAGGCGCGCTTGGCAGATTGTTGTTCTCGATCGCGGTACGTGAATTGGAACTCCTCGCGGAACCGCGGCGGGAGGATCTCGACGTTTAGGGCGCGATACCAGAACGGCGGGCGCAGCATGAGGCCGGCGCCTCGTTGCAGGTCGTGGCCCATCTGACGAGTGGACGCGCTGACACCCAGCATGTCGGAGGCGAGGGTTGAATGCATGTAAGTTTGAAAGCCGGTCCAATCTGGTGGCCAGTATTCGTAGGGCACGCCGAAGAGCGACGCGGCCGTCCGGCTCTCGCGGTAGTACTGCTCGCGCTCGACTTCCGTGAGGGGCGTTAAGACGAGGTCATAGGCGAGAACGGAGCTGTCGATCAGAGTCGCATATACCCAGCGAAGTGCCGCGACTTCGTTCGCTTCGTAAGATGATCCAGCGACGAATCGGCCTACGCTTTCGGGAACAGCTCCGCGGATGCTCTGGTGCATGCGATGAAGCTGGCGCGCGGCGCCCAAAGCCTGTTCCATCGAACCGAAGGAGACTGTGAACATTACGCGGAAGGTTCGGTGAAAGCGGCTGATGGGGTCATGGAAGGTCTTCGAGTGTTGCGCGATCGCTGAAGCAACCCAGGGATGGGCGAGTTGCAACAGAGCGGCCCGGGTAGCTGCGAGAAACAGCGCGGACTCACGATTGACTTTCCAGCTAACGGAGCCGGGGACGAAGATGCCTTGCTCTGGACAGGACGAGGATTCGCCCAAATTGGTGAGCAGCGCTTCCAGATCGTCAGCCGATACCAGGCGAGGAGCCATACTCTTCATGGTATCGCTAACCAGCCTGCGTGGCTCCCTCTACGTCGAGCGTCAGCGATTGAACGGGTCTTCGTTAATCCAGTGGAAGCCCCTGCTGGTAAGGAGAAACGCTGCCGTTGGCACTTTGTGCAAGCTGATTTGTACCTTCTGACCGTCGACCAGCCCGGTGAGTGAAAGATGTGCTGCATCGGGCTGGCTGTAGGCGAGCTCACCGGAGTGCTGGGTGCGGCGGCTTTTGAAGGAAATGTGCTTGTTTGCGGAATCGTATTGCGTCAGGAAGCGTACAGAAGTTCCATCATCGAGATAGATGGCGCTGAGGGTCGTCGTATCGAGCACGGCTCGCTGCCAGGTCGACGCCGGCGTCTTGCCATCGAGCGTGACGAAGCTGTCGACCCTCCACAACCCGTACAGCGGAGAGGGTTGTCCTTCCGCGGCGTACTCCTTCAATGTTTTGGTGCAATTTGCGAAGTTGCCCCACAGGATCGAGATGATGAACGCGGCTTGCAAAACAACCGAGCCTATGCGCATCCATCGACGCCGGAATGGGGCAATCCATAGGCCGTCAGGGGTCGCCGGGCGATGCAGGATGAAAAAGCTCCACAGCGCTTTCACATCGGGGAGCAGGAGAAATACGGCCATTAAGAGAAGATGTGAGGAGTAGAGCTTGACTGGAACGTCATAGAAGAAATTCAAGGCGACGACATTCGCCATCACCCCGATGGCGACGAGTGCGCCCAGCACGGTGGTCCTGCGGAAGCAGAGCAGCAGGCCGGCAACCAGCTCGCCTGATCCTGCGAAGAAGGTATAGGCCCTCGAGGCGCCCATGAAGGTCCACAGCAGCCCCATAGGAGAAGATTCGCCATAGCTCCTTACCAGAAGCGTGAGCGAAGGCTGCGGGAACTGCAAGGGCCAGAGCTTCACGAACCCGTACGAGATGAGAGTGATGGCCAGTGTATAGCGAACCAGAAGACGCAGCCAGGCGTAGAGGGTGCGGTAGTCGGTCCGCTTACGATCGAGAAGCGACCACACGAGTGTCCCCACTGCGGCGATGACGAGGAAGCAAAAGACGTTGACGTAGTCCAGAGTGGTGTCGCCGCTGCCGGTGGGGTGGTACTGCGTGACAGGGCCGCTCAGGTGGAAGACATGGACAGCTACCCACGGGCATAGGGCCTTCCACGGTGCCCAGAATTTCGCGGTGATCCATTCGTCGATTTTGGGAACAGCATCGACGAGGCTCGAGCGGTCTCCGCCTGGAAGGCAATAGAGGGTCAGGTACAGGCAAACGAAGCGGAAGGCGATGCGGGTGGGAAGATTCCAGGCCTGCGGCCCGAAAGTGGACGGCTGCGGCTCAGCTGAAAGCAATGCAGCAGTGGACATGCGCTCGCCCCTTGTTGGAGGGGGATGATGCGTCGGGCGGGGTGAAATGTCAAGCAGCGGTTGTGGGAGTAAAAAACCCAGCCAGGAGCACGGGATCCGGCTGGGGAGCAGTTCACACAGGAGGCCGCTATGCGACCACTCATACTATCGGCAAAAGCAATAGGAAGTTTAGAGGCGGTACCGGCTCACGGCTTCAGCCAGAGAACAGGGAAGTTGTGGCCAAGGCGGCGAAAATCGGAGTCGCTGGTGACCAGCGTAGCTTTGTTCTCGATGGTGAGCGCGGCCGCAAAGGCGTCTGCATAAGCGATTTTGTGCCGGACCTTAACTTCAGCCGCCTGACAGCAATGTTGCATGGTGGCATCAACAACTCTTATCGGCAAGCGACGCAATCCACCGATAATCGTCCGCGCCCGATCTGTACCTTGTTCGCGAACGATCAATGCATATACCTCGCCGAAGTTCACCGCCGACATGAGAATCTCAACTCGTCCATGCATGCCCTCATTCAGCAGCCCTGCCACCCTGGCCGCAGCTTTGCCGCGCTGAAGAAAAGCCCACAATGCGCTTGCATCGAAGGTGTAAGTTCTCACGGGTCTACCCAGTTCTGAACATACGAGATGTTTTGCTTCCCAAATAAGGTTCGAGGCGGCACTTGAAGGGAGCTACGCCAAAGGCAGGTCTCTGCTCTTCGACGTACGCGTTCTGGCCTTCGATCCTTGCGCTGCGCGCTGTTTGCTGCCGCGCTTCCTGGCGCGGCCTGCCTTCCTTTGTTGCTCCAGCTTATCGGACAAGTCTTTTTCCGCGCGATGCTCCTTCTCCCAAATGGCCAGATAATCCGGCCCGTCCGAAAGGCAGCCCATAAGGCGATCGATGTACTCTTCGGTGATCGGCTGGACAATGATGCGGCCAAGTTCGTCTTCGAAGAAACTGACCTTGGTGCCAGCTTTGATTTTGTGCTTGCGGCGTAGTTCGGCGGGAATTACGAGCTGGCCTTTGGAGGTGAAGGTGCCGGTCAGTTCTTTCATGTCTTACATCATAGCAAAATGTAAGGCGAACATGACAAGTAAGAAAGAGGCGCAGGTGTGGCTGGTCTCACCGTGTAGTCCCTACGGGACTCAACAAAATCCTCTGACTCGCCGCGCCTACGGCGCTCTGACCTTTACGCGCTACACTCCGATGCAGCCTCACAGGGGTTTTGCATATAAGAGGGGCGACAAAACCGGCCGCTTGCGCGGCCGGTATTTCTCCCGGACTGAAGTAGGGAAATTATTGGTATCGCATTCGGCACGGCTGAAGCCGTGCCCTTTCAAACCTAGTCGCCGTAGACGGCTTCACGTTCTTCCTCGGCAGGCGCCGCGGGCTTGATTCCGCCGAGGCTGTCGATGGAGACGAAGTTGTCCTTGGGCGCGGGCTTCTCGCCCAGGACGTGCTCGCGATAGAGCGCCATCATGCGCGCCTTCTCGGCTTCGGCCTTGACTTTGGCGTCGCGCGCCTTGAACTTCTCCTGACGCGCGTTCTTGGCGATGCCCAGCTTGTCGAGCGTGTCGTTGGCGGCGGCGTTCACGTGCTCGTCCACCAGTTTGAGCGTGTGCTCCGTGGTCTCGAGTCCGACCTTCTTACCGCCGGCGAAAATTTCGTGACGGCCATGCTCCTCGTACCACTTGGTCAACGTTGCCGTCATATGCATCTTCTCGACAATGTTGCGCCAGCCTACCCCGGTGTTGTAGGCGCAGAAGCTGATCTCGCCTTCCTGCGTAGCGTAGGGAATGATGCACTGCTCGGTGCGGCGGAAGTCGTAGTTGAACAGGTCCTGGAACCACATGCCGGCGACGAACAGGAAGTTCCAGCGATCGCGGCGGCGACGTTCGATGTCGTCCGTAGTGCGGTCCCCGCTTACCTTGCCGTAATCCTTGCCGGTGGCGCCGAACGTCTTATCGAACTTCTTCAGCAGGTCGACGAACTTGAAGTGCTTGGGCGCCTTGAAGGGATCGTAGTTCTTCAAGAGCGCGAGCGTCATGCCGGTGATGGAGAGCCATTTTCCGCGTGCTGCGTCGTTCACCTTCGCAATGTCCTTCGCGATGGTGTCGCCGTTAAGGAACGCGGTGACCGGCACGGCTTCCTTCGTCTCCTTGTCGATCATCACGGCCATGCCGACGCCGCAGTTGGGGTGGCAGCCGCAGCTCAGCGATCCCCAGTCCTTGTCGGGACCGTGAACCAGGTCGGCCCAGTCGGAGAAGGTGCTCATGAACGAGATGGGGAACCAGTCGCGCGTCGGCTCGCCCAGTCCTGTCTGGTTCTTCACGTCGTGCGCCAGATGCGAGAGCGTATAGCGCTGCGCGTTACGGCGCTCATCCGTGATGGCCTCATCGCGTCCGGTGAACGATACCGGCTGGAACGAGAGGAACGAGATGCGCTTGGGATTGTCGAGGGCAAACTGGATGATGCGGCCCACCTGCTCGTTGTTCAGATCGTTGACGATGGTCACGACCGGCACGATCTCAACGCCCGCCTTGTGCAGGTTTTCGATCGCCTGCAACTTCACGTCGAACAAGTTGCCGACCAGGCGGTGCGAGTTGGCAGCGTTGCCGATGCCGTCGAACTGGAGATAGGCGTAACGCAGACCGGCTTCCGCGGCTTGCTTGGCGAACTCGAAGCTCTTGGCGAACTCGATGCCGTTGGTCGCAGCCTGCACGCTGTTGTAGCCAACCTTCCGCGAGTAGGCGACTGCGTCGAGGAAGTACGGCGACAGCGTAGGCTCGCCGCCGGAGAACTGTACCGACATCTGACGGCGCGGCTTGATGGTAATGGCGTCGTCGAGCAACTGCTTGATCTCTTCCCACGTGAGCTCATGGACGAAGCCAACCTGGTTGGCGTCCATGAAGCAGGGATCGCACATCATGTTGCAGCGGTTGGTGAGGTCGATGGTCAGCACCGAGCCGCGGCCGTGCTTCACCGTGCTGGAGCCGTGGTGATGCAGGCGCTCGTCGTTGTGGGCGCGAATGTCGCGGCCGGGGAAGACCTCTTCCAGATGCTTGAAGAACTTGGTGTCGATGGCCATTACGTCTTCAAAGTGGCCGTGCGTCGGGCAGTCCTTCACCATCAGGATCTTGCCGTCGCGCTCGACGATCTGGGCCTTAATCTCGCCGGCCTTCTCATTCATCAGCACTTCGACGGGCAGTTTGCCGTCGATGATCTGCTGACGGATTTCGGGCACGCACTTGGGGCACAGCGAGTCGGTGGCGCGCGGCCAGCCGAGCGGAGGCTTGGACTTCTGATACGACTTCAAGAGCGGTTTGTCCGACCACTTGGGCGTAAAGGAAGGATTAGGGTTAATGCTGTTCAGTTTGTCGAAAACTACCCACGCGCCCTTTGCGGCATAGGTTACGGCCTTTTCAACATACTTAACGGGTTTATGCATTCACGCCTCTATAGTTGGGATGTCGATGCTCCGGCCTGCATGGGCCGGATACACCGCTCTACAGTTACTAAGGTAATGACCGGAACCTGATAGGGCCAAGAAGGATAGGCTGAACGGGCGGAATTAGCGCCTTAGCGGGGCAATCTCACATTGAATGGTGATGGCCGTCACAGGGCTATGTTGTTGAAAAAGAAAGAGGTGGGTACTATCTTGGTTCCTTCCAGTGGTAGGCGCCCTCCTGCGGCAGGCCAACGTGTTGTAACACGCGGTTGACGAACTCGCGGGCGATGTCGTCAGTGGAAGAGGGATGAAAGTAGAAGGCAGGGATGATGGGGAAGATGGTGGCTTCGGCTTCGGCGGCGAGGGTCATGTTGCGCAGGTGAATGCGGTTGAAAGGCGTCTCGCGGACGCAGAGAACTAACGGCCGGCGTTCTTTGAGGCAGACATCGGCAGCGCGCTCGATGAGGTGGTCCGCGATGCCGTTGGCAATGCGCGCGAGGGTGCCCATGCTGCACGGGAGGACGATCATGGCGTCGGTCGGGTAAGAGCCGCTGGCAACGTTGGCGCCGATGTCGTCGTTGTTCTGCTGACGGATCTTCTCGCTGGATCGGCCGAGGAGTTTGGAGACGAGTTCGTTGCGGCCGGAGAGGCCGAGTTCTTCGGCCATGACGCGCAGGCCGCTGTCGGAGACGATGAGGTTGACGGCTTCAACGCGCGAGTCGCGGTCGAGGGCGTCGAGCAGGTGCTTGGGGAAGATGGAGCCGCTGGCGCCGGTGATGGCGACAGTGAGGGTCTTGCATGCCGCGTTGGTATCGGCACTCATATTTGAGATCATAAATAAACGCCGTCTGATGAACCAAGTGGGTGAAATCGTGTTCCCTCAGGGGCTGGAGGCCGCATCATCGGCGGCTTCGAGCGGCACGGCTGAAGCCGTGTCCTTTCAAAACCAATCTAGAGATAACCTCGAGTAATGGACGCGAAGGCTCTCAAGAAGCTGTTCGAGCAGGTGAAGCGCGGGACAGTCTCGCCCGACGAGGCGGTGCAGCGCTTGCGGCATCTTCCGTTCGAAGACCTGGGATTCGCCAACGTCGACCATCATCGCGCGCTGCGCACTGGGATGCCGGAGATCATCTTTGGGCCCGGGAAGAGTGCGCGACAGCTGACAGAGATTTTTGCGCGTCTGGCAAAGCACGGGTGCAACGTGCTGGCGACCCGGGTTTCCAGCGAGCAGGTTAGAGCGGTTCAGAAGAAGTTCCGCAAGGCGGAGTCGCACGAACTGGCGCGCGCGATCACGCTCACGCGCGATGCGACGATCCACGGGAAGGGAAGGATCGTGGTGGTTTCCGCGGGCACGAGCGACATTCCAGTGGCGGAGGAGGCGCTGGTTACGGCGCAGATCATGGGCAACGAGGTGCAACACGTGTATGACGTGGGCGTCGCCGGGATTCATCGTTTGCTGGCGCGGCGCGACGCCCTGAGCGAAGCGCGCGTGCTTATTGTCTGTGCTGGCATGGAAGGCGCGCTGCCCAGCGTGGTCGGAGGGCTGGTTGGAGTGCCGGTCATCGCCGTACCAACAAGTGTGGGCTATGGCGCGTCGTATCAGGGAATCGCCGCGCTGCTCGGAATGTTGAATTCGTGCGCTTCGAATGTGACGGTGGTCAATATCGACAACGGCTTTGGAGCCGGGTACGTGGCGTCAATTATTAATCGGCTGCAGTGATGCCGTAAGCATCGAATTACATGGCGAATAATAGTCGTAGCGCAACCTTCCTGCTGCTGCGCGGTTATATCTCATAGGGAATCTACCTGCTTCGATGAAGTATGCACGTCTTATTGCTGCGCTCCTGATGCCCGGGCTGTGGCTCGTGCCCGGCACTTCCATGGGCGCAGTTGTCGCAGCTTCCTCTAAAGCGAACAGCACGAGCCTCAACGTGACGGTCAGCGGGAACCCTGAGTGGGTGGACACGGGGATGGATGTGCACCCGGGCGACAAGCTGCACATCACTGCCGCGGGCACGGTGAACATGGGGAACAACTCGGGCGTCACTGCCGATGGCGCGGCGCGAGGATGGGTCGATACCTTGCGCGCGCTAAGCGTGCCCAATGCCGGGCGTGGCGCGCTGGTGGGGCGCATCGGCACCAGCGACGCCGCGACGCCGTTCTTCATCGGGGCAAATGGAACCGTGCTGGCGCCGATCGCCGGCCGGCTGTATCTCAGCATCAATACCGACTCGATGCAGACGCCGGATGGCAAATATGAGGTGCATATCGACCGCACGTCATCCAGCGCTGCGACTGCGAGCGGCGCGGCCGCCAGCCAGGGTAACTATGATTTCAAGCCGCTGTTTGCCGAGCTCGATAGTAAGCTGCCCTATCGCGTGACCGATCAGACGCAGGGTGGCAATGAAGGCGATCTGGTGAATTTTGTGCTGGTGGGAACGCAGGAGCAGGTGACGAACGGGTTGAAGGCGGCGGGCTGGATTGTTGCGGACAAGACCAATAAGGATGCCGTTGTCAGCGCGGTCTTGGCTACCTTGCAGAAGAACATCTATGTCGCCGTGCCGATGAGCATTCTTTATCTTTTCGGGCGGCCGCAGGATTTCGGCTACGAGCGGGCCGAGGCGGTGATGGTGGCGACGCAGAGAAATCATTTCCGCGTCTGGAAGGCGCCGTTTGAAGGACCGCAGAAGCAGACGCTGTGGGCCGGAGCGGGTACGCGCGATATCGGCATCGAACGTGATCAGCGAACGCCTGACGCGATCACGCACAAGATCGATGAGGACGTCGACAATGAACGCGACTTCATCGGCGCGACGCTACAGCAAGCTGGACAGGTGCAGGCGATGTCGTATATGACGCGCTCGAATCCCATCAAGTCGGCGAAGACGGCGACCGGCGGGAACATTCAGTCGGATGGGCGGGTGCTGGTGATTGTGTTGAAAAAACAGTGACTGGTGGCTAGTGGTCAGTGGCTAGTAATGCAAGGCTGAAGGAGGGGCTGGGGATCAGGGGCTAG
>Ga0126381_100000398_pt1 | contig 47345 bp, 28 predicted proteins | sample PanSoiMetPlot_28_FD_96465 | JGI IMG/M metagenome (GOLD analysis project Ga0126381, IMG submission 96465) | Tropical forest soil microbial communities from Panama - MetaG Plot_28 | ecosystem: Environmental > Terrestrial > Soil > Tropical forest > Bulk soil | place: Panama | collected 2016-02-17 | reverse complement strand
TGGCCGCCCTGGACGGCATCGCCCCTGGCGCGGGGACCATCCCGATGATCTCAGCGGCTACCGCAGAGCTCGTCCACGGGCCGGACCTAGTCGCCGGGTACTGGTACCAGGGCCTGCGTTCGGAGGTGGATTTCGAGCGGGCGGTGCGGGCGCTGGCCGGGGCGGGGCACTGGGTGTTCGTTGAGGTGTCCCCGCAGCCGGTGCTGACTGCCGCGATCGCCCAGACCCTGGACGACGCCGCCGGCGGCGGGGACGGGCCGCCGGCGGTGGTGACCGGGACGCTGCGCCGCGGCGACGGCGGCCCCGTGCGGCTGCTGGCCTGCCTCGCCGAGGCCCACGTGCACGGCGTCCCGGTGGACTGGGCGGCGGTGCTGGGCGGTGGCCGCCGGGTGGACCTTCCGACGTATGCGTTCCAGCGGCGCCGGTACTGGCCGCGGCCGGGCCGGGCCGCCGACGTCCGCTCGGCCGGTCTTGGCGCGGTCGGCCACCCGCTGCTGGGCGCGGCGGTGGAACTAGCCGAGGGCGACGGCCTGCTGATCCTGACCGGCCGGCTGTCGGCGCAGGCCCAACCGTGGCTGGCCAGTCACGCGGCCGGCGGCACGGCGCTGCTGCCCGAGAGCGCGTTCGTTGAACTCGCGGTGCAGGCGTGTGACCGGGCCGGGTACGGGCAAATCGAGGAGCTCACCCTGCAAGCGCCGCTGGCGATACCGGCGGACGCCGGGGTGCAGGTGCAAGTCGTGGCCGGTGCGCGGCGGGAGCACGGGCGCCGGCCGGTCCAGATCTTCTCGCGCCCCGACGGCGCCGACGGCCCCTGGACCAGGCACGCCACCGGGCTGCTTGCGCAGGACATCCCGGCCGAATCCGCCGGTTTCGCGGACTTCGCGTCGGTGTGGCCGCCAGCGGGCGCGGTCCTGACGGAGGGTGCGGGGTCGGTCGCCGCCGATGGCCTCGTTAGGGCGCAGGCGGTATGGCGGCATGGCGGCGAGGTGTTCGCGGAAGCGGTTCTCGCGGACGATGCGGCCAGGGATGCGGGCCGCTACGGGCTCCACCCGGCGCTGCTGGACGCGGTACTGAAAGCGGCCAGCTTGGCCGCGGACGAGGAACCGGGCACGGTACTGGTGCCGTCCGAGTGCAACGGAGTGATCCTGCATTCCACCGGCGCGTCGGTGCTGCGGGCCCGGCTGACCCGGGCGGGAAACACCGTGTCGGTAACCGCTACCGACGGCGTGGGCACCCCGGTGCTCACCATCCATTCCGTGACCCTGCGGCCGGCCGCGGCCGGCCCGCTAGCCACCGGGATCCAGGACGCGATGTTCAGCGTGAGCTGGCTTCCGCTGCCGGCTGGACCTAACGGGCACCAACCGGGCCGGTGGGCGATAGTCGGCGATGACCCGCTTGGCCTGGCGGCCGAAACCGCCGCCCGCCCCTACCCGGACGTTGCCGCGCTGGCCGCAGCGGTGACTGCGGCCCAGGCGGTGCCCGAGGTCGTGCTGCTATGGGCCGGCCCAGCCGCCGGCCAGGCTAACGAGTTGACCGACGGTGACGGCCAGGCCGCGGCCGCCCAGCGGTCCGTCTGCCGGGTACTCGCCATAGTGCAGCAATTCCTGGCCGCAGACGCCCTGGCAGATACCCAGCTCATGATCTTGACCCAGGGAGCGGCCCCGCCTGCGCCAGGCACGGAATCAGGCACGCGCGAGGGCACCGACCTGCCCGGTGCCGCCGTCGCGGGCCTGATCCGGTCGGCGCAGTCGGAAAACCCCGGCCGCCTGATCCTGGCCGACCTGCCCGCCTCCGCCTGCGGTGCGGACCCGCGCCTGGCGGCATTGCTAGCGGCATCCCTGGCATCGGCCGAGCCCGAAGTCGCGCTCCGGGACGGCATGCTCCTCGCGCGCCGCCTGACACGCCTGCCCGCGACGTCCCCCCGCGACCAGACCGCCCCCCGGACACCAGGAACGATCCTCATTACCGGCGGCACCGGGTCCCTGGGTGCCCTGACGGCCCGCCACCTGGCCGCGACCGGCCGGGCCCGGCAGGTCATCCTCGCCTCCCGGTCGGGTCCCGCCGCCCTGGCCACCGCTCGCCTGGCCGCACAGGTCGCCGTGGCGGGCTCTGCGGTACAAGTCACCGCCTGCGACGCCGCCGACAGGAAGGCCCTCGCCGGGCTCCTGGCCGCAGTCCCGCCGGACCGCCCGCTGACCGGAGTGGTCCACACGGCGGGGCTGATGGACGACGGCGTCATCACGTCACTGACCACCGAACGAGTCGCCGCGGTGATGCGCCCCAAGGCCACGGCGGCCTGGCATCTGCATGAGCTGACCCGCGGCCGGGGCCTGCAGCAGTTCATCGTTTTCTCCTCCGTGGTGGCGGCGCTCGGCCACGCGGGGCAGGGCAGCTACGCGGCCGCCAACGCGTTCCTCGACGGGCTGGCCGCCCGCCGTCGGGACGAAGGGCTGCCCGCCACCTCCATCGCCTGGGGAACCTGGATGATCCGGGCCGGCATAGGCCGCAACCTGACCGATGCGGACCTGGCTCGGCTCCGCCGTGGCGGGCTGGCCGACATGGGCGCCGACGAGGGCCTGGCGCTGCTTGACGCGGCCGCCGCCCGAGACGAGGCACAGGTGATCGCCGCCCGGTTGGACGTCCACGGGCTGCGCGCCCGGGCGACCCGCGGGGAGGATGTCCCCGCGGTATGGCGCAGCCTGACCGGAACACCGGTTCGGCGGATGGCGGCTTCGGCGCCGGCCGTCGCGGCGGCGGAAACGCTGCGTCAGCAGCTAGCGGTGCTGCTTCCTGCCGATCAGGAGCAGGTGGTGCTTGACCTGGTGCGGGCACACGAGGCGGCCGTGCTCGGGCACGCCCGCGCGGAGGCGATCGATCCGGGCCGTACGTTCCGTGAGATGGGCTTCGACTCGCTGGCCGCCGTCGAGCTGCGCAACCGGCTCGCCACGGTGACCGGGTTGCGGCTGCCCGCCACCCTCATCTACAGATGCCCCACGCCTGGCGCGCTCGCCGCGTACCTGCGGAGCCATCTCGTCGGCCAGCAAGCGGATTACGAGCCCGCCCTGCAAGAACTCGACCGGCTCAAGCCCACGCTGGCACAGATAGCCCGAGATAGCGACGGCCGGTCGCGCGTGCTGACCCGCCTCGAAGCCATCGTGCGTGAGTTCCGGGTCGGAGCGGCGGACAGCGAGCCCGCAGACGGTGAGATCGAAATGGCGACCGACGACGAGATATTCGAGCTTATTGATAAAGAAATGGGGATCTGAGATGCCGGAGTTTCGACTGGCAAGGTTCCGCAGTTGAACGCGCCAGTGAAACAGGCGGCCCGTGAGGGACCTGCCAAAGGGTGGCCGGTACTGCTGAGGCTGCTCGGCGGCTTCCTGCGCCCTCAGGCCGGAGCGGTCAGCCTCGTCGTCGTCCTCATGGCCGTCCAGGGAGCGGGGAACCTGTACCTGCCGGCCCTCAACGCCAGCATCATCAACAACGGTGTCCTGCAGGGCGACGTTGGCTATATCTGGCGGCTCGGCGGCATCATGCTCGGTACCGTCTTGGCCCTCGGCGTCGTTTCTGTCGTGACCGTGCGCTGGGCATCGCGGGCGGCCATGCGGGTCGGCGCGGACATGCGCACCGCGATCTACCGCCGGGTACGGGAATTCTCCGCAGAGGAAATGAGCAAGTTCGGTATCTCGTCGCTTGTCACCCGCAATATCAACGACGTTCAGCAGGTCCAGATGTTCTTGCTGATGACCCTGACCACGCTTGTCGCCGCCCTCATCATGGGCGTTGGCTCGGTGATCATGGCGGTCAGGGAAGGACGCGTGCTGTCCCTGCTGCTGGTCGTCACCGTGCCGGTGATGGCGCTGGCCGTCACCGCGGTGATCATCGGGATGGTTGCGCTGTTCCGCGCCATCCAGGTAAAGATCGACCGGATCAACCAGTTGCTGCGGGAGCAGATAACCGGTGCCCGGGTCATCCGCGCGTTCTTGCGCACCCGCTCTGAGCAGGACCGCTTCCGCGAAGCCAATGTGGACATGACCGCGGTCACGTTGCGGGCCGCCCGGATACTCTCCGGGATCATGCCGCTCCTGCTTGGCATCGCCTACCTGACGAGCGTCGGCGTCATCTGGTTCGGCGGGCGCCTGGTCAACGAGGGCTCGCTGTCGATCGGCAACCTGAGCGCGTTTCTCATTTACATCATGCAGATCCTGCTGGCCCTCGGCAGCTCCGTCGCGGTCGTCATCCTCGTCCCCCGCGCGGTCGCAAGCGCGGAACGGATCGCGCAGGTACTCACCACCGTTCCGGCGATCGCCGACCCGCCACGGCCGGCCACCAGGGGCAAGCCAAGCGGCGCGGTCAAGTTCAGCCGGGTCACCTTCGGCTATCCCGGCAGCGAGCGCCCGGTGCTGCGGGACGTTTCATTCAGCCTGCAGCCCGGACAGACCACCGCGGTGGTCGGCGGGACAGGCAGCGGCAAGAGCACCCTGGTCAACCTCATACCGCGGTTCCTCGACGCGACAGGCGGCGCCGTGCTCGTCAACGGGATCAACGTGCGGAAGCAGTCGGCGGCCCAGCTACGGTCAACCATCGGCCTGGTCCCGCAGGCCGCCTTCCTGTTCGCGGGCACCGTCGCCAGCAACCTGCGGTTCGGCAGCCCGGAGGCAACCGATGAGGAGCTGTGGCATGCCCTCGAGGTTGCCCAGGCCCTCGACTTCGTCGCCAGCATGCCCGGGCAGCTGGACGCCCCGATCGACCAGGGCGGCACCAACGTCTCCGGCGGCCAGCGGCAGCGGCTGTCCATCGCCCGGGCACTGGTCAGGCGGCCTCGCCTGTATCTCTTCGACGACTGCTTCTCCGCCCTCGACACCGCCACCGATGCCCGCCTGCGCGCTGCGCTGCGGGCCGAGGCCGAGGACGCCGCCATGCTCGTCGTCGCCCAGCGGGCCAGCACGGTCCTGCAAGCGGACCAGATCATCGTCCTCGACGCCGGGACCACCGCCGGGATCGGGACCCATCCGCAACTGCTGTCTGACTGCGGCCCGTACCGGGAACTCGTGCTCTCTCAGCTCGGCGAAGGAGCAATCGCATGACGGGGCGGAAACCGGCGGGCAACACGACGCGCAGCGAGGGGGGCACTGTTTCCCGGTTCGCCGCCTTGCTCCGGCAGGAGCGGCTCCGGCTAACGGCCGTCGGCCTGCTCGCGGTGATCTCGGTCGGCCTCGGCCTGGTCGGCCCGTTGCTGCTCGGCAAAGCCACCAACATCATCGTCGACGGCCTCGTCGGCAAGCACTTCCCCGCGAGCATGACCGCGGCGCAGGTGGTCGCCGCACTGCGGGCTCACGGCCAGGGGCACCTGGCCGCCATGGTCTCCGCGATGAGCATCTCCCCGGGAACCGGGGTTGACTTGGCACGTCTGGGCACGGTGCTCGGCCTGGCAGCCCTGGTGGGCAGCCTGAGTGCCCTGTTCGGCTGGGTTCAGGGATATGTCATGGCCGGCGTCGCACAGCGGGCCGTATACCGGCTGCGCGAGAGGGTCGAGGAGAAACTGGCCCGCCTGCCGCTCAGCCACTTCGACAGCCATCCGCACGGTGACATCATCAGCCGGGTCACCAACGACATCGACAACGTGACCACGGCGGTCAACGAGGCAGTCAGCCCGTTGCTCACCTCGCTGCTCACCGTGCTCGGGGTCCTGGGCCTGATGTTCTGGCTTTCCCCCCTGCTTGCCGCGGTCTCGCTGGTCACCATCCCCCTGGTGGCGCTGGCGATCTTGGTCATCACCGGCCGCGCCGGAAGCCATTTCGCCGCCCAGTGGACCAGTACCGGCACGCTGAACGGACTGGTCGAGGAAACGCATACCGGTCATGCCCTGCTCCTGGCGTTCGGCCAGGAGCAGCCTGCGGTCGATGAGTTCGGCCGCCAGAACGAGCAGCTACGCGAGTCCAGTTTCCGCGCTCAGTTCGTGTCCGGGATCGCGGCGCCCGCCATCGCGTTCGTCGGCAACCTGAATTACGTGGTGGTCGTGGCTCTCGGCGGGTTCCAGGTGGCCACCGGGGCTATCTCGTTCGGCGCGGTCCAGGCGTTCATCCAGTACACGCGACAGTTCGCCATACCGCTTGCCCAGCTCGCCAGCCAGTTGAACACCCTTCAGTCAGGGCTGGCCTCAGCGCAGCGGGTGTTCGACTTCCTTGATGCGCCGGAGGAGGCGCCCGACGCGGACCCGGGGATGGCGCCCGCCGCCCCCGGGCCCGCGTCGGGGCACACGCTCACCGCGCAGCGGGTCGAACTCCGGCAGGTCTGCTTCCGCTACGACCCGGGCAAGCCGCTGATCGAGGACCTCACGCTCGACGTAGCGCCCGGCCAGACGGTCGCGATCGTCGGGCCGACCGGGGCGGGCAAGACCACCCTCGTCAACCTGCTCATGCGCTTCTACGAAATCGACGGCGGGCAGATTCTGCTGGACGGCGTCGACTACCGGGAACTGAGCCGCGATCAGGTCCGCAGCTGCTTCAGCATGGTGCTGCAAGACACCTGGCTGTTCGGCGGGACGATCCGCGACAACATCGCCTACGGCAAAGTCGGCGCGAGCGAGGAGGAGATCCGTGCCGCGGCCAGCGCCGCCCACGTCGATGTCTTCGTCGCCACGCTTCCCGGCGGCTATGACACCGTCCTCGACGGGGATGCGTCCGGCATCTCGGCGGGCCAGAAGCAACTGCTCACCATCGCCCGGGCCTTCCTCGCCGACCCAGGCATCCTGATCCTGGACGAAGCCACGAGCAACGTCGACACCCGCACCGAGGTAATGATCCAGGACGCGATGACCCGGCTCCGGTCCGGCCGCACCAGCTTCGTGATCGCCCACCGGCTGTCGACAATACGCAATGCGCACACAATCATCGTCATGGATTCCGGCCGCATAGCCGAGCAGGGGAGCCATGAAGAATTGATAAACCTAGAGGGGCTCTATCATCATCTCTACCACAGCCAGTTCACTGAATTTACACTCACCGCGCCCGGCTGAATGTTATCAGCGTCCAAATGTACCGTGCCCGCGCCCCTACTGGGGCCGCTAGGGGTTATCGGAGCCACGCGGCGACCGCTACGCTAGCCGAGAATGCTAAAAGCACAAAGCTGCGCGGATCATTTGACCGTTACTTCGTGACCAGTGGGTTGTTCGGCTCTGGCGCCAGTGAGGGGTTGGCTTAAACAGCACTTAGTGAAAAGCAGATCGGAGTAAGCAGTGAATATGCCGAGACGTATTGCCGTTATTAACAGAGGCGAAGCGGCATGTCGGCTGATTCACGCGGTCCGTGAGTACAATGCCGGGCGGGATGAGCTCGACGACGCCCCCGCGATTCAGGCGATCGCGCTCTACACCGAGTCCGACCGGCAGGCCACCTTCGTGCGCGAGGCCGACCTGGCCTACTGCCTGGGCCCGGCATCGGCGCGGCCGTACCTGGACCTCACCGTCCTTGCGTCGGCCCTGGTGGCGACCGGAGCCGACGCGGCCTGGGTCGGCTGGGGCTTTGTCGCCGAGGACCCGGCCTTCGCCGAACTGTGCGACCGGCTCGGGGTCACCCTTATCGGTCCGAGCGCGGAGGCGATGCGCAAGCTGGGCGACAAGATCGGCGCGAAGCAGATCGCCGAGCAGGTCGGGCTTCCGGTGGCCGAGTGGAGCCGGGGACCAGTGCGCACCCTGGCCGAGGCGCTGGTGCACGCGCAGCGCATCGGCTACCCGCTCATGCTCAAGGCGGCAGCCGGCGGCGGCGGCCGCGGCATCCGCCGCGTCGACTCATGCGACGAGCTGCGAGAGGCGTACCAGCGCACCAGCGAGGAGGCGGAACGGGCGTTCGGCAGTGGCGTGGTGTTCCTGGAACGGCTGGTCACCGGGGCGCGGCACGTCGAAGTGCAGGTGATCGCGGACAGCGTCGGCACAGCCTGGGCCCTGGGGGTACGTGACTGCTCGGTCCAGCGGCGCAATCAGAAGGTCATCGAGGAGTCGGCCTCGCCGCTGCTGACCGGGGAGCAGACGCGGGAGCTGAAGGCGGCCGCGGAGCGGCTGGCGGTGGCGGCCGGGTACTGCGGTGCGTGCACCGTTGAGTTCCTGTATCACCCGACGGACAAGTTCTTCACGTTTCTCGAGGTCAACACCCGGCTGCAGGTCGAGCACCCCGTCACCGAGGAGACCACCGGGTTCGACCTGGTCAAGGCTCAGCTGCATGTGGCGGCGGGTGGCCGGCTGGAAGGACAGCGGCCGGAAGAACGGGGACACGCGGTAGAGGCCCGGCTGAACGCGGAGGACCCGGACCGCGACTTCGCGCCCGCGCCGGGCCGGATCCAGCTGCTGCGCTGGCCGACTGGTCCGGGGATCCGCATCGACACCGGCGTGGTGGAAGGTGACGTCATCCCGCCGGATTTCGACTCGATGATCGCCAAGATCATCGCGGTCGGCAGGGACCGGGCGCAGGCGCTGGCCCGGCTGCGCCGGGCGGTGACCGAGACCGCCGTGATCGTGGAGGGCGGGGCGACTAACAAGAGCTTTCTGACCGCGCTGCTGGCAGCCCGGGAGGTAATCGACGCGACCGCCGACACCCGCTGGGTGGACCGAGCGTGCGCCGCAGGCCGCCTGCTGACTCGCCAGCACCTCGGCATCGCCCTGGCGGCCGCCGCGATTGACGCCTATGAGCAGGCCGAGAGCGTTGAGCGCGCCTGGCTGTGGGAATCTGGCCGCGGCGGCCGTCCGCACGTGCGCCACCAGCCTGGCCAGCGCATCGAGTTGAAGGCCGGGGACCGCCCGTACAAGATAAGCGTCGCCTGCACCGGCGCGGGCCGCTACCGCGTCCGCATCGAGGATGCCCCTGGTGAGGCTGTCGTGCTCGACGCGGTCAGGCAGCAGCTGGACGAGCACCTGAGCCGGCTGACGGTGAACCGGATCGCCTACCGGCTCTCTACCGCCATCCACGGCCCGGTGCACGTGGTCGAGGTAGACGGCGTTACCCACCGGCTCAGCCGGGACGACGGCGATGTGCTCCGCGCCCCTGCCCCGGCGCTGGTGATCGCCACGCCGGCCCCGGTGGGCGCCGAGGTGAGGGCGGGCAGCCAGGTCCTGGTGCTGGAGAGCATGAAGATGGAGACAGTGCTGCGTGCGCCGTTCGACGCCCGGATTCGCGAGCTGCTGGTCTCCGTGGGCAGCCAGGTCGCGTCAGGCGCGCCCCTGGCCCGCCTGGAACCGACCGCGACGGCCGGCCCTGCCGCGAACCCGCCGGCGCCGGCCGCGCCGGTCGACCTCATGGTCCCGCGGCAGGCGGAGGCTTCGCCGTCGGAGCGCGCCACCGCCGCGCTGGCCTGGCTGCGGGCGCTGGTGCTGGGGTTCGACATGGCCGAGGAGCCGCCAGCGGACATGATCGCCGACTACCTCGCCGACCGGGACGTCGCGATCGCGGGGGGCGCGCCGGTCCGGCAAGGCGAGCTGGACCTGGTGACGGCGTTCGTTGACATCGCCGAGCTGTCCTCGGCTCAGCCGGGGCATGATTCACACCGCAGCCTGCGCGAGCAGTTTCACACCTACCTGCAGAGCCTGAGCGTTGAGCGGTCCGGCGTATCGGAAGAATTCCAGTGGGCGCTGGAGCGCGCATTGCGCCATTATGGCGTCACCGAACTGGACCCCACGCCAGCGCTGGAGCAGGCGGCGTTCCGGATATTCCTCGCTCGCGAGCGCTATGACATCGGCGTGCAGGCCGTGTGCGCGCTGCTGGTGGCGTGGATGGCCGAGCCCGCCCCCGTCGTCCACGCGCGCGGGCTCGTGGACCGGCTGGTGCATGCCTTGCGGGTTCGCTCGCCGCTCGCCGCCGACATGGCCCACCGGGTGGCGTTCTGCTGGTTCCACTGGCCGGAGGCTGAGGCCGTTCGTACGGCGGCGCTGGCCGGGGTGCCCGGCGAACTACGGGCGCTGGCGGACCTGCCCGATGGCCCGGAGCGACAGCGCCGCATCGCCGCCCTCGTCGACATCCCGCAGCCGCTGGACGGCTTTCTCGGGGAACGGGTGTCGCACCAGCCGTCGGCGCGCGAGCCGATGCTCGAAGTGTCGGCCCGGTGGCACTACGGGCTGCAGGACATGCAGTCGCTTCGCTCGTTCGACCTTGCGGGCCGCCCGTTCGTGGTGTGCGGCTACAACCTCGAGATACAGCCGAACCGGTTGTCGCCGACCACCTCGGTGGTCACCGTGGGCCGATTCGACGAACTCGTCGCGGGCGGCCGGCTCGCCGCCGACCTGTGCGCGCAACTCAAAGCCGCCCCCGAGGCCCACGTCCGCGTGGCGGACCTGTACCTGAACTGGGCCTGCGCGCCCGCCACGGCCAAGGAGCGGTCGGCGCGGCTGCGTGAGGCGCTGGTGGCCAGCGGTATCGCCAGCCAGGTCCGGCGCATCGTGGTCGGGGTCACAGACGGAAACCAGGCCAGCGCGCCGATCGAGTACTTTACCTTCCGCCGCCGCATCGCCACCGGCACCGGAGAGTTCGCCGAGGACACTCTCGTCCGCGGGGTGCATCCCCTGGTGGGACGGCGGCTGCACCTGTGGCGGCTGCAGAACTTCCACGTCACCCGGGTCGCGGGCCCGGCCGCCGACCGCGCGGCGGGCCCGGTGCCCGATGATGTCCTGCTGTACCACTGCGTGGCCAAGGACAATGCGGCCGACCAGCGGCTGGTAGCACTGGCGCAGGTGCACCGCTTCGAGGTCGCGCGCGACGCCGACGGCCGGATCACCCGCATCGAGGGTGCGGAGACCGTGCTGGCCGCCTGCGTGGAAGAGATAGGCCGAGTCCGCCATGACCTGGACCCGGCAGGTCAGTGGCTGGACATGAACCGCGTGTGGCTCGACATCCGCCCGGTGGTCAACGTGCTGCCTGAAGACCTAGCCGCGTGGCAGCGGGCGACCGCGCCGCTCGTCGCGCAGGCCGGCATCCAGGAGGTGCTCGTGCAGGGGCGGCTTGCCGACGCGGACGGCGCGCTCCGCTACGTGGTGACCCGGCTCTGCTATGAGCCGGGCGAGAGCGTCGCGGTCTCGGTCGAAGGGCCGCCGACGTTGCCGCTGGCGCCGCTGAACGATTACGACCAGAAGGTGCTGCGGGCCCGCCGTCGCGGCACGATCTACCCGTACGAGCTCGTCGGGCTGCTCACCAGCCCGCGCGGCGAGTTCACCGAACTTGACCTGCGCGGCGGCGAGCTTGTGGCGGCCGGCCGGCCCCGCGGTTACAACACCACGGGGATCGTGGCCGGGCTGGTTTCCACGCCGACGCCACTGCACCCGGAGGGGATCAGGCGGGTGCTGCTCTTCGGCGACCCGACTAAGGCCCTGGGCGCGCTCGCGGAACCGGAGTGCGCCCGCATCATCGCGGCGCTGGACCTGGCCGAGCGCGAAGGCCTGCCGGTGGAATGGTTTGCCGTTTCGTCCGGTGCGCGCATCTCCATGGACTCCGGGACCGAGAACATGGACTGGATCGCGCGCGTGCTGCGCCGTATTGTCGAATTCACCCAGGCCAACGGCGAGATCAACATCGTGGTCACCGGCATCAACGTCGGCGCGCAGCCGTACTGGAACGCCGAGGCAACCATGCTCATGCACACCAAGGGCATTCTCGTCATGACGCCGGCCTCGGCGATGGTTCTCACCGGCAAGCAGGCACTGGACTTTTCCGGCGGGGTGTCCGCCGAGGACAACTTCGGCATCGGCGGGTACTCGCGGGTCATGGGGCCCAACGGACAGGCGCAGTACTGGGCGCCGAACCTCGCCACCGCCCGTGACCTGCTGATGAGTCACTACGAGCATACGTACATCGCCGCGGGCGAGCCGGTTCCCCGGCGCGCCTTCACCGCCGACCCGGTCACGCGGGACATCACCGGCTACCCGCACAGCCATCCAGATACCGACTTCACGACCGTCGGCCAGATCTTCTCGGCCGAGACGAACCCGGACCGCAAGAAGCCCTTCGACATCCGCGCGGTGATGCGGGCGGTAGCCGACCAAGACCACCGGGCCGTAGAGCGGTGGGCTGACATGTCGGAAGCCGAGACCGCGGTCGTCGTGGACGCGCGGATCGGCGGCTGGCCGGTGTGCCTGATCGGTATCGAGTCCCGCCCGGTGGTTCGCCTCGGCTTCCCGACGGCGGACGGCCCCGACTCGCTCACCGCGGGGACGCTGTTCCCGCTGTCGAGCAAGAAGGTCGGGCGCGCGATCAACGCCGCCTCCGGCTGCCGGCCGGTCGTGGTGCTGGCCAACCTGTCCGGCTTCGACGGCTCGCCCGAGTCCATGCGCCGCCTGCAGCTCGAGTACGGTGCCGAGATCGGCCGGGCCATCGTGAACTTCGACGGCAAGATCGTGTTCTGCGTGATCTCCCGCTATCACGGCGGCGCGTTCGTGGTGTTCTCCAAGGGACTTAACGAGAACATGACGGTGCTAGCGGTGCAGGGCTCCTTCGCCTCCGTCATCGGCGGCGCGCCCGCCGCGGCGGTAGTGTTCGCCCGCCAGGTCGACGCCCGCACCGCCGCCGACCCGCGCGTCACCGGGCTCGAGGCCGCTGTCTCCGCCGCCACCCAGCCGGAGAAGAAGGCGGGGCTCGTCAGCCAGCTTGCCGAAGTCCGGGCCTGCGTCCGGGCTGAGAAGCTGTCCGCTCTGGGCGCGGAGTTCGACGCCGTCCACTCCATCCACCGCGCCGTCGAAGTCGGCTCGGTCGATGCCGTCATCGCGGCGAGCGAACTGCGGCCCGCCATCGCCGAACACATAGACACCTGGATGCGCGGGGATGCCGCTGCCGGAACTGGCTCGCCGGGGTCCTCGGCACCCTTCCCAGCCAGAGTTGGTCTAGACCACTTGATCGCAAGGGGCGGATTGCCGTGATTTTGAGTCGGCGGGCCGTCCACGTTCGCTCCTGGCAGTCGGCCTACCGGGACGAGATGAGCGCAGTGATGAATTTCGGTTCCATGAAAACCACAGAAGGATACTTAATGTACAGAAGAAGCAAGATATGCGACGTCTGGCCTAGGACGAGTATGTTCACTAACATATAATGCGTGTTGGTCCACGCCTCAGCCGTAATTGGCAGGACCAATGAGCTTCACGCGATCCAGGGCGTCTTGGACGCCGCCCAAGATGGCCGTGGCGGATCGGTCTTTCTTGTCGGTGAGGCGGGCATCGGGAAGTCGCGGCTGGCTGCTGCGGCTACTGACCTGGGATTCGCTGCCGGAATGCGCATCATGCGAGGTCGTGGCAGCTCCATCGGGCCGATGGTGCCGTTTCGCTCGCTAACCGAGGCGCTCATGTCGCTGCCCCGGTCCGGGCAGGCGATAGACATGGCGGCCCTAGGTCCCTACCGTCCGATCCTCGCTCAACTGGTTCCCGACTGGGGTGCTCCCTCGCTGGGTGATGACAGCGGATCGCTGGTGGTGCTGGCCGAGGGCGTCCTGCGGCTGACTGCCCTCGCCGGGCACCAGGGAGGGTGCCTGCTCATTCTGGACGACCTCCAGGATGCTGACGCGGAGACTCTGGCCGTCGTGGAGTACCTCACCGACAACATCGCGTCGCAGCCGACGGCGCTCCTGGCAGCAGTGCGCGCCGATCCCTCTCCCGCGCTGGATCTGGCACGGGCGGTGTCGCGTCGCGGCGCCGGCGCCCTGCTTGCCTTGCGACGGCTAACCGAGCAGGACGTGCGCGACCTTATCGGCGCTTGCCTGGACAACGCTCCGCCGGAGGTGCTCAGCCAGCTCACAGAGTATGCGTGGGCGGGCAGCGCGGGCATGCCGCTGACCGTGGTGGAACTGATCGAGGAGTCCGTTGCCAGCGGACTGCTCGTCCGGGACGCCACCGGATGGCGGCTGACCGGCGAGCTGCGGCACCGGATATCCGCCACGCTCGCCCGGACGATCAGCGGCCGACTGGACCTCATTAGCCCGCAAGGAAGGGAATTGCTGTCGCTGGCCGCAGTGCTGGGCCAGCGTTTCCCGGTGTCCTTGCTGCAGGCCGCGTCGGCAGTGCAACATCGCGAGCTGCTTAGCCACCTGCACGGGGAGGTCGTCAGTCAGTTCGTATCACCCGACGAGCAGACTCCTGACTGGTACTCCTTTCAGCATTCGCTGATCGTGGACGTGATGCTCGGCCTGCTCCCTCCCGACCGCCATCGCGAGCTGGCCATGCGGGCCGCCGAGGCGGTGGCCGCCACGTTTCCCGGCTTTCCCGGAGAGTGGTGCCAGGCAGCGGCGGCCTACCGACTGCAGGCTGGCGACCGGTCGGGAGCTGGGCGGCTGCTCGCCGAAGCGGGCCGCCGGGCATTTCACCAGGGCGCGGCCAGTTCCGCCGTTTCCCTGCTGGACAAAGCGCTTGACCTGCTCGCGGCCGATATCGATGCGCCCGGCCGTGCCGATGCCTTCGCCACGCGCCTGTACGCGCTGGTGGAAGCGGGACAGGTGGAACGGGCCATGACGTCCGCCACGGAGCTGGAACAGGTGGCCGGCCTGCTGGACCGCAGGTCCCGGGCGCGGCTGCACACCAGGCTCGCCTGGGCCGCCATGGTTGGCGGCAGGCCCCGTGAGGGGCTTGCCCAGGTAGCCATCGCGCGTCGGCTCCTTGGGCCGGATGCGCCGGACCGGGACACGGCGTCCGTCGACATCGTTGAGGCGCACCTGACGCTGGACATACCGGGACCCGGTCAGGTCGCTGCCGCCGAGCGGCTGGCCCGCCGGGCGGCAACGGCGGGGGCGCGCGAGCCTGTTGTCGCCTGCCAGGCATGGCAGTTGCTTGGCGCGCTCACGCGCCCGCGGGATCCAGAGGAGGCGACGGCCTGCCTGGAGCGGGCACGGCTACTCGCCGTGCGGCACAGCCTGCCCATCGAGGAGATCCACGCGCTTATTCGGCTCGGCAACGACGATGCCCTGCGTGATGGCAGCCTTGACCGGCTGGAGCAGGTCCGCACCCGGGCGACTCAGCTCGGCGCCGTCACCGCGCGCTATCAGGCCGAGGGGAGCATCGCCTTGCAGGCGATCCTGCGGGCGGATTTCGAGACTGCGGAGAAACTTCTCGACCAGGTGCTCGTGCCCACTATGCGGTTGCGGCTGCTGGAGACGACCCGGTACGCGCTGATGCTTCGGGCCATCCTGGCCGCTCACCGTGCACGGCGACGGGACATGAACGCCGCGTTCGCGGAGTTGCGCCGCTGGGATGGAGAGAACGCCCAGCACGCGCCGCGCGCCCACGGGCTGGCCCGGGCCTGGTGCGCGCTCTTGGAGGAGGACCGGCCCCGCGCGCATCTCGAGCTCGCCCTTGCGCTTGGCGCCGAGCAGAAGAGCTCGACGATCTTCCAGCTAACCGGCCGATACGGCCTGAACCTGCTGCTGCGGGTCCTGGACGGGCACGCGGACCTGGCGGAGCACGAGTCGATCACCGCCCTCCCAGCCAGCAGGCTCCGCTGGGACCGGCAGTTCGCCATGTTCGCCCACGCCATCCTGGCCGGGCGAAACGGACTGGCCGAAGAGGCGGAACGGAGTCTGGCTGCGGCGATCCAGCTAGCTGCCCCCTATCCGACCGCCCGGCACATCGGACTGCGCCTTGTGGCCGAAGCCGCGATCGCCGATGAGTGGGGCAAGCCTGCGGAGTGGCTGCGCAGCGCCGAGGAGTACTTTCACGAACGGGAGATTCCCGCGGTGGCGAGCGTCTGTCGGAGTCTGCTCCGTCACGCCGGGTCGCCCATCGCGCAGCGCCGCCAGGGTACCGCGGACATCCCGGCGCGCTTGCGGGCCGTCAACGTGACGGTGCGCGAGTACGAGGCCCTGCGCCTTCTCGTTGACAGGCTCAGCAACAGGGAGATCGCCGCCCGGCTGCACCTGTCGCCGCGCACCGTGGAAAAGCACGTGTCGAGCCTCCTGCTCAAGACCGGCCAGCCAGACCGGAACTCGCTGGCAGAATTCGCGGCGACACTGCTGCCGTGACCCCGGGCCATCCGATGACGGCCCGGGGTCACGGCCTCATTCACGCGCAGCAGCCGGTTTCGGTGCGCACGCTGAAATGAACGGTGCCAGGCGGTCCGGGTATGACGTCCGGCCTGGCCTGGAAAAGAAGTGCGAGCGTCACTAGAGCGACGAATGCCGCCAGGCCCACGTTGAGCAGAGTCGTAGTCTTCCGGGCGATTGTCATTTTTACCTCTACTCTGTTTCGCTGTCGTTGCGACGCGTGCCATTCGTGGCGGGTGCCGCCGGAGACGGCTCCAGGAGCAGCACCGACGGCACACGGTTGGGGAACCCGAGGCGGAGCAGCTCGTATCCGATGCCTGCGAGGCCCGTGAGCAGCCCGGGCGTGGTCACCTCGCCGGGCGTCCCGCAGTAGCGGTCATGCCGGCGCAAGACAGCGAGCAGCAGGCCAGACCGCTGGCGCAGGAGCTGCGGCGCGGCAGCGGCCGAGGCGGTCTTCGAGGCGATGCTGATCGCCTCGGCGATACCGGTTTCCCCGTGGCACAGGCTCAGGTCGCGCACGATCGGGCGTCTGCCGAGGATGAGCAGGTCCGTCCGCAGCCGCGCCAGGCTGGCCTGGTCGGTCAGACAGCACCTGGCCGCGAGCAATCCCGCTGCGCCGTCGCACCAGCTTGCCGTCGGGTTCTTGGCGGCTTCAGCGAGGCGCAGTGCCCGTAGCACTACCTGCGCCCCCGCCCGCTGCCAGGCGGTCTCGCCGCTGACCGCGGCGAACCTGGCCAGGGACCAGCCGACGCCGGCCAGGCCCGAGGAGAACCCGCCGCCGGGCGGGTTGCCGTCGACCGTGGACCAGCGGTCGGTTCGCTCCGCCAGGTCAGCTAGCTTGTGCGCGGTCGTCAGTGCCAGGCCAGCGGCGTCTCGTGACCCGATCTCGCTCCAGACCGCCGACATCGCCGCCAAGCAGCCGCTAGCACCGTTTACCCACCCCAGCCGTTCAGTGGAGCCGACGACCGCCGTCAGCTCCACCGCCGTCAGGGCCCACTCGCTGAGCAGGGGATCGTGAAGCAGGATCGACATCCGGGCCAGCCCGTAGCTGATGCCGCCCATGCCGCTGTATCCGCCGCAGCCTATTGCCGACAGGAGATCCTGCCGCGCGCGCAGTTGCCCCAGTAGTGACGGCATGGCCGCCAGCGCCTGCCTGGCAACCTCGGCGTACCGGCCTATTCCGGTGAGGTCGGCGAGCTGGGCGAGGTACAGGGCAACCCCGAGGTACCCGTGGGCGAGATCGGCCTCCATCGGCCGCACCGTCCACGTGCCGTCGGCCTGTGGCAAGAGGCCGATCCAGTTGACCCGTCCCCGGTGCGGCGGCGCGGCGGGTAGGCTCCGGGACACGATTTGGTCGGCGAGACCGCACGCGGCGGCGAGCAGGCGGGCGGGCTCGGCCGCGACGCCGGTTAGCGCGGCTTCCTGAGCGGCCGCGCTGTGGTGCCCGGCACGGGACCGGGATGCGGCCAAGGACGCTGAGATGACCCACTCCTGGTCGCGGCGGTCAACCTCGCTGAGGCCGGCGATCTTGCTGATCGCACGATCCGCCCCGCGCTGGTCAAGGGCCCCGGACAAGCGGACCCCGGCCGATGTCCAGACATCAAGCGAGCCGGGACGGCCAGTGAACAACGGGATGCCGCCGGCCCGCAGGTCCGCGAGCTCATGCGGGACTAGCAACGGCCATGGGGGGCGGTCCGCAAGCAGCGTGGCTAGCCTCGCTTCCGGGTTTCCGGCTTCGCGTGCCGGGACGCCGGGCGCCGAGCTGGCGAGGATTCGCCGGTACTCACTGGCTGGCCGTGGGTGCAGGCGCACCTCGAGGTCGCGGGCGGCGAGGACGAGGCAGGTGAGCTCGCTGCGGTGCGCCGCGATGGCGTTATATCCCTGACGGAATCCCGCGAGCAGCGACCTCTCCAGCGCCATCAGGTCCTGGATGTCCGGGTTCAGCGACTCCAGCAGCCCTGTGCGGTGCACTGAGGAGTCGAGCATCGCGGCAGCGGGATCTGCCGCGTCGGCCAGCGGCCGTGGGCCGGGGTGGAAGATCGCCTCGATGCCGACGGCGACCGGGCGGTCATTGCAGGCGACCAGATGCCCTGGCTCGATGTCGAGGACATCCACCGCGTACATCAGGGCAAGCATGGTGCCGTAGCGCCGGTAGAGATGATCCGCGTCGGCTGGACCCGCCGGAGGCTTGCGGTCGATGTACTCCGCCCAGCCGTACCCGGGACGGGAGAGGACGGTGGCGGCGCGTAGCCCAGCGTGCGGGATGTACTGGTTCAGCCAGTCGAGCGCCGCGCTGAACCACTGGTGCGCGGCGACGCTGCGCGGCCGGTAGACGAGCTTCTGGCCGTCCGCGAAGAACAGCCTGGTGACCGACCGTCCGGACTGGCGCAGATCACCAGTGGCTGGTTCTAGCTCCATGATCTGTCCCGGGTCCACGGCCCCGAGCAAGCTGGCGATGATCTCCTGCCGGTCCGCGGCGAAGCGGGCGAGCAACTCGGCGGTCGCGCCTGCTTCCTGTCGGACGGCCCGTTCCAGCCCCATGCCTGGCGGCGCTCCGTCTGAGCCGGGTGCGAGCTGGTCCATGAGGCAACGCTGTCATGGTCCGGGCATCCGGTTCATGGGTGCTGATTACCCGCATTTAGCGATCGTCTGGCTGGCGACGTGCCGGGGCGGCGTGCGCTTGGCCGGGGCCTGCGCGTGGCCCTTCCCGCTCGCCGGGAAATTTGGGTAGCGATTCCCGACGCGCCACGAGCAACAGCGCAGGGGAGGGCGGTCTGCTCCGCGCTGCGCTAGCGCCCCGCTCTACTCGAAGTAGGCGATGCTGCGGAATTCGATGCTGCGTCGGGGCTGGGTCGCCTGCACGGTCTGGTCGTGGAACGCGCTGTGCGCGGTGCGCCAGGCCACTGAGTGGTCGGTGTCGTCGAACTTGAAGAGCAGGATCTCCTCGCGGGTCATGCCTGGGAAGTACCACCACTGGTGAGCGGGGTTGTAATGGAATTCGACGCCGCTGGTGCTCGGGGTGCCGGGTGGCACCTCCGCGTACAGGTCGTCAGGGATTTTGTCCACGTAGTACAGGCGGTTGTCCAGTGCATCGCCTGCCCCGAGGCTGGCGTAATCGCACAGGGCCAGCGGCCAGTCCTGCGGCGGAGGGCTGAAGACGCGCCATAGGCTGGTGAACAGCGCCCGCCGGTAACCCGGCCCGTCAGGGAAGTGCTTGGCGTATGCGTCGGCGGCGCGCATGCGCGCGTCGCTGACTGAATGGTCGCCATGGACTCGGGGCGCCTGCGCCCGTACGGCCGCCCGCCTCCGCGAAACGATCTCAGCCGAGGCTACCGACTGGCGCAGCACCGAGCCCAGTGTCGCTACCCGGTCAGCGCCGGTGTAGGACTTCACGAAGTCGGCTACCTCTGCGGCGTAGACCCGGTCCACTTCGTCCTGGTCGGTGAAGTCCCGCACCGCGGAGTGGTGCTTGATGATCGCGAAGCCGTTTCCGTCGATCGTGAACTGATCCTGAACCGGCCGCCCGTTATGAACCGGCAGCTGATACGAGCGGCAGGTGACCGTTTTGGCGCTGATTGCCGGTGCGATGAACGCGATGGCCGTCGTGCACTCAGGTGCGAGGTAAGTCAGCTCTCCCAGCACTGACTGAACGCGCGCTGCGTCGGTGCTGTTGGCCATCGCAGTCTCCTGTCCACGTGGTGGGGCATCGGTCCGTCAAACGTCTAGCCGCTCTGCTACCTGGCCGCACTCCCATTCTCCGGTTGCGGGCCAACGGCTGCCTATGAGACCTTCGGGCCGACACCTGGCGTGCGGCTGGTCGCCGGGGGAGAGGGGGAGAGCAGTCAGCTGGCACCTGGTCACCAGGAGGGGCTGGGCCGGCCTCGCCGGCCGACAGGAACCGCAGCAGGCTGAGGGAACCGGGCGGAGCGCAGCCCGCGGGCAGCCCGCGGGCGCATGCTTCCCGGTGCAGGCGGCGCAGCATCCGCGCGACCGCCGTGGTCACCTGCCTAGTCCCGGCTTTCCCTTCCGCCCAGCGCCAGTCCCCGTCCGGGTTCACCTCGAGGAACACCGGAGCGCCGTCCCTGACCAGGAAGTCGTAGGCACCGAAGCGGAGCTTGAATCCTGCCGCCAGCGACCTGGTGGCCGAGCTGACCGGGTCAGGCAAGGGCACTTGCCTGACCGTGACGCGGTCGGCGGCGAGCCATAGGTCGGCCGGCGTCTGCTTGCCGACCTCGAACCCGAGCACCTCACCGTCTACGTAGTAGACGCGCAGCTCCGCCTGGTGCTCCACGTACTCCTGGACGATGACCGGGATGCCCGGCCGGGACGCGGACAGCGGCTGCCGGCCTGTCACGACGGCGGGGAAGACGCCGCTCAGCAGCCCGGGTGTCGCCTCGACGAAATGCTGATCCGTCGCCTTGACGACGACCTGTGCGGTGCCGAGCAGTTGCCGCGCCAGCCCCGGGTCGGTGGTGATGACCGTCCGTGGCGTCGCGACCCCGTGCCATCGTGCCAGCTCCTGCTGCTCAAGCAGCCCGGGACGGCGGGCACCCAGGCTCATGCACGACAGCGCGGCCAGCTGGGCTACGACGGCCTGCCAGGACTCACGGCGGAACAGGTCACGCGCGGCGCTTCCCGCGCCCTCGATCGCGTACGGGGAGAAGTGCCTGTTCCAGGTGACCGTCGGCGCTAGCCAGGTGCCATCGAAGCGCACGGCGCCCCGGCCGGGGTCCACGACGAGGTCCGCGTCCGCGAGTTCGTCGGCGTTGACCCGCGCCACGGTCACGCCGACCCTGCCGAGCAGGCGGGTCACCGCGGCGAGCTCTTCGTCGCGGGAACGGCTGAGCAGCAGGACGCACGGCACGGGCCGCTCCGAACGGCCGGCGGCAGGGCTCGCCTGCGCAGCGGGCGAGGACTGCCGCCGCGCCCCGGGGCGCAGGTCAAGGACGTAACCGCCGGCGGACAGCTGCCGGTCGAACGCCCCGGGCGCGTCCTGCTGCGCTTGCCGTCGGTGCGTAGCGTCAGGCACTGACCTGGCTGACGGCGGCGACATCATGGCGACCGAGCAGGTCGTCCGCCGTGGCCAGCAGGTGCCTGACGGTGCCGGCGACGGGTTCCGCGGCCCCCGGCAGCAGCCCGGCCACCCGCGCAAGCAGCAGCGCGTCGGCCCGGCCCAGCACCTCCCCCGCCGGCCCTGCGCCGTTGCCAAGGCCAGCCGGAGGGAGGAACTCAAGCGCCGTCCCCAGCTCCGTCGCAAGCAGGCCGAGCAGTTCCACGTCGCCGAGCTCGCCGCGGTTCCTGCAGCCCCGGTCGAGCACTTCGAGCACGCCGAGGCACTCGCCGTCCACGATGAGCGGCGCGGCCATGATGCTGCGCGGCAGGTAGCCCGTCGACGTGGCGGCATCGCGCGCGAATTGCGGGCTCTCGGCCACGTCATCGACGAGCAGGGGCTGGCCGCAGGTGGCCACCCACCCGGCGATCCCGGTCCCCGCGGGGAAGCGGCGGCCTACCAGGTCGTCTTCCCCCTCGCCGGAGACGGCCTCGAATACCAGCTCGCCGCTGACCTGGTCGATCAGGAACACCGACGTGGCGGCAGCGCCGAAGACGCAGCGTGCCGCCTCCGCGATGGACTGCAGCAGCCTGCGCTGTGGTATGTCCCGCTGCCCCACCCTGGCTGGGTCACTGTTCGTTGGCACAGGTGCCTCCCTTGGTTACGGAAACGTTCGTCGCGGTCAGGTACAGGACGGTCTTGAGCTGGAACGGCGTGAGCAGCGGGTGCTTGCTGAGTACCAGCGCGCTGATCCCGGCGATGTGCGGGGCCGCGAAGCTGTTGCCCGTGGCGAGGATCTGCCGCCCGCCGGGCCAGGCGACGGGCACGCGGACCCCGCGGGCGTAGAAGTCCACCGGCGGTGCTGGGTTGTAGTAGAAGCTCATCGAGTCGTCGCCGTCATGGCTCGCCACCGAGACCACCGCCGCGAACGGCCAGGGGAAGCTGCGGACTGGCATGTTGTGCGCGGCCGCCACGAGCAGGCAGCGGCGGAAGTACGCCTGGTCGGACAGCTCGCGCAGCTCGCCGAGAAACTGCTCCTTCCCGGTCGACAGGCTCATGTTGATGACGTCGAATCCCTGCTCAATCGCCCAGCGCAGCCCGGCGAGCAAGGCGGCACCCGCCCCGCGCTTGCCGTCGGTCAGCACCCGTACGGAGCTCAGCGACGCGGCGGGCGCCAGCGACCGGATCACGCTGGCGCAGGCCGTCCCGTGGCCCGCCTGGTCGCCGGACGCCGACTCGGCCACCGAGACGCCACCGTCCGGTCCGGTCACCACCCCCATGGCCAGGTCCACCGCGCCTACGCGCGGGTGCTGCGCTTCGACGCCGCTGTCGAGCAGGCAGACCCGCACCCCGGTGCCGTCGGCCCCGCCCCACGCCCACTCCGGCGTCACCGACTCGAGGTGGCTGACCCCGAAGTCCTCATCCGGGAGGCTGCCAATGAGGGTCCCCCACGCGGGCACTCCGGGAAAGTGCCCGCGCGGCGGACGCCGCCAGGGCGGGAGCGCGCTCATGCCGGCCCGCCTGCGGCCGCTAGCCAGGCACGGACCCGGGCGGCCGGCAGCGCCGCGCCCTTCGCGTGGTAGCGGTCGAGGGCGAGCGCGGCGCTGCCGGCCGCCTCGGCCGTCAGGCCGGACGCCAGCTGGACGACGGCCACGTCGAAGAGGGTGTCCCCGGCCAGGCACAGGTCGTCGGCGCCTGCCACCAGGTCGGCGGCGTCGCGAGCATGACACAGCGCAGCAATGCGGTCGCCCCGCGCGCTTGCGACGAGCGCGCGCAGTGAGCTCAGCGTGACGCGGGTGCCGAGCCCCAGCGACGCGCCGGCCGTGTCGATGCGGCCGATCGCCGCCTCGGCCGCGCTGACCTGGCCCTGGCCGAGCAACTCCCGGGCGATCTCCGCCTCAAGCGCCTGGACACCTGGCCGCTCCACTGGCGCCCGCAGCACCTCCAGCGCCTTCCGGTAGCACTCCTGGGCCCGGTCATGCGAGCCGGCCAGCGACTCCACGAATCCTCCGACCTCGAGCACGACCGCGCTGGCGAGGTCGAGATGCAGGTCACCGCTGTAGGAGAGGGCCGACGCCAGCGACTCGCGGGCGGCGCTGAGGTCACCGGACAGCGCCGACAACCGCGCCCTGACGGCCAGGATGGGTACAAGCAGGGCACGGTTGGCGGCGAACCGTTCGGTCAGCGACTCACAGAGGCCGAGCCCGGCCCGGACGTGGACCGGTGCCCACTGCGCTACCTCGCAGATCGCGCACAGCAGGCGGTCTTCCTCGTAGGCGTCTGCCATGGCGCGCGCCCGGCCCAGCGCTAGGCGCAGCGCCTCGTCCGCCGCCCCGGCCCGCTCGGCAGCCAGGTGCAGGTAGGCGTCAAGCTGGTACCTGCGGCACCAGCCCAGGTCATCGGCCTGGTCGCGGTCAAGGGCGGCCGACGTCGCCCTGGCCTGCTCGGCGACCGCCTCCGGGGTGTCAAGTTCCAGCCGCAGGTTCACGATCAGGCGCTGAACAGCGCAGGTCACCGTGTTCCTGCCGTCACCAGGCAGGGCGGACTCGGCCGCTGACAGCGCGGACCGCGCGGTGGCCTCCCGGCACAGCGCGATGGCGGCGTCGCAGACGCGCAGCGCGATCGCGGTGTGCCTGGCGTCCCCGGCGGGCAGCAGGGCGCGCCCGCGCTCGAGCAGGGCGACGGCACCGGGGAGGTCTCTGCGTGCCAGCGCCCTGTTGCCCTCGGCGATCAGCACCTGCGCGGCGGCCGGCGCCAGCGCCGGCAGGTCGGCGGCACCGGGCCGCAGCTCGCGGCGCAGCGCGCACGCTGCCTCGGCGTGGTAGGCGAACGCCATTGCGTCGTCCGTCGTCGCGTCTAGCGCGCCCGGTGCCCCCGGTGCCCCCGGTGTGAGGCGTCCGGCGAGGACCAGGTGGTAACGCTCCCGGCGTGCCTTGGCGGTGAAGGTGTAGGCCGTGTCCCGCATCAGGGACTGGTCGAACCGGAAGGCACCGGGCCCGGTTCGCCGCAGGATGCGCCGCCGGATCAGCCCGGCGGCCAGGGCGTCGGCCCGGGCGGCGCCAAGCTGGTCCGCCCGCGCCAGGTCGTGAAGCTCGGCGCTGGTGAACTCGCGCCCGGCGGCCGCCGCCAGCTCAAGCACCCACCGCTCGTCGTCTGGGAGCTGGTCGATTCTCGCCCCGAGCAGCGCGTGCACGGTCGGCGGTATCACCACGCCGGGCTGGGCCGCCGCGAAGACGTCCAGCATGAGCTCAGCGAACAGCGGGTTGCCGTCACACTGGTCGGCCACCCGGGCGGCCAGGTCGTCGTCCGCGTGCCCCACCACGTCCCAGCGGGCGCATATCTCACTGACCAGGGCCGCGCTCTGGTCTTCCCGCAGCGGGCCGAGCTCGAGCGACGCCGCCCCAGGGTGCGCGCCGCCCCAGGCCGGCCGGGCCTCAAGCAACTCGGTCCTGGCGACGCACACGAGCAGCGCCGGCGTGCCGGGCAGCCAGGTCACCAGGTCGTCGATGAGGTCGAGCAGCGTCGGCTCCGCCCAGTGCAGATCCTCCCAGACGGCGACCACCGGCCTCTCCCTGGCCAGCAGTTCAAAGAGATACCGAACGGCCCAGGCGATCTCCTCAACGCCGACTGCCGAGGCGAGATCGCATGCCTCGTCCTCGCCGGGAGACCGCTCCCTGGCGAGCGGGCCGAGGGCCGCGGCGGCCCGGGTGCCCAGGTCGGAGTCTGCCGCCAGAGACCGCTCCAGCGCCTCGCGCCCGCCCGGGTACGAGCGCAGCAGGTGAGCCAGCGGCGTGTAGGTGAGCCCGCGCCCGTAGGGCGGGCAGCGGGCGGAAAGGACCGTCGCCTCCCCGGCAGGCAGCGTGGCCAGGAACTGGCGGACCAGCCGGGACTTGCCGATGCCCGGTGTCCCGAGCACCGTGACCAGGCCGGGCTGCCCGTCTCTGGCGACCCGGGCGAAGCCGCGGCCCAGCTCGGCAAGCTCTTCCTCGCGCCCGATGAACGCCGTGACCGGCGCATCGTCGTCCTGCTGCGGTCGGCTGGCCTGCGTGACGCGCCAGGCGGCGACCGGTGCCTTCTTCCCCTTCAGCCGCAGCGCGGGCACCTGCTCCAGGCCGACCTCGGCCCGCACTAGGGCGGCGGTGTGCGCTCCGATCAAGATCTCGCCGGGGCTCGCGGCGGTCTGCAGCCTGGCGGCGGTGTTGACCGCGTCGCCGACGATGCGGAAGTCGCCGCCGGGCGTGGCGGTCACCATGACGTCGCCGGAGCAGACCCCGCACCGCACCTGCAGGCTGATGCCGTAACTGGCGGCGAGGCCCGCGCTGAGCTGCCGCAGGCCGGCCAGCACGCCGGCGGCGGCGCGGACCGCGCGGACCGCGTCGTCCTCGCGGATGTGGGTGACGCCGAAGGCGGCCATGACGGCGTCCCCGATGAACTTCTCCACTCGTCCGCCGTGCGCGGTGACCACCTGGGTGCACATGGCGAAGTACTGGTCAAGGATCTGGCGGAGCGGCTCGGGGTCCAGACGCTCCCCCAAGTCGGTGGACCCGACGATATCGATGAAGAGAACCGACACGTTCCTTCTGGCGTCCGGCGGCGCGGCTGCCCGCAGCGGAGTGCCGCACTGGGGGCAGAAACGGGCGTCGTCTCCCGCGCCACCCCCGCACGAAGCGCATGTAAGCATCCGCCGACCACGCCCTATCTACCTGGCTGTACTCCTATTCTCCGTTTGCGGCAAACGCCTGCCTATGGGACTTTCGGGCCGTGTCATCACCGTGGCGCGCGCCTCCCCCCAGGCATGTCATTAGGGTGCCCAAAGGTCGCATGGCCGCGCGCCGGACGGTAGCCGATAATCGCAGAATGGCAGGCAATCAGTTGATCCCGCCAGTCAGGTCAGCGATGCCGCCGCCGCGACGCGACGCTCTTGAAGGCATTCTCGGGGGGGCGCTGGGGTGGCTGGAGGGTAATCTTCATCTCTTTCCCGGAAATACTCAGGCGACTTTGGAGCTAGCGATCCTGCGTTATTTCTGGGCGCGGTCGCGACCGGCTGACGCGCGGCTGGAGAGCGCCTCGCGCCTGCTGTGCGAGGTGTGGCGCGATCCCGGGTTCCGGGAGCAGGTCCTCACGCACCCGTATCACGCGCATCTGTACGAACTGCTCTATCAGGCCCTGGCGCCGGCGGACGGCCCGGCCCGGCGCGGCGAACCGCCGCGCACCCCGCCGAGGCACGAGAGCGCGGACCTGCCCCCGCAGCACCTGGCGTTCCTGCGGCTGGAGGCCCGCTACTACGCGGAGCTGGCCGGCATCGCGGTGACGGCCACGGCACCGTCGGCCACGTACGACGAGGTGTACCGGGCAACCATCCTCGGGACTAACCCCAGCGCGGCCGACGTCAGCGACAGTGACGCGTACCTCATCGCTCACATCGCGTTCTACCTGAGCGATTTCGGAGGACGCGTTCCCCCGTTGAGCCCCGGTGACCTGGACCAGGCGGCGGCGGTTGTCGCCGCCCTGCTGGAGCGGTGTGTGCTGCGCGGCCACAACTGGGACCTGGCCAGTGAGCTCGTGCTGGCGCAGCACTGCCTCGGGGGCGACCCGTGCCGGACACGCGGCGGGCAGGACGCGATCGCGGGCCTGGCGGCGGCGCAGCTGGCCGACGGGTCACTGCCCGGGCGCGTTCCGGTCAGGCAGCTGGAATCGCCGGCGGCCGACTGCTTCCGCGGCCGCTACCACTCGACGCTTGCCGTCGCCCTCATGGCGACGCTGGTTTCCGCCTGCCCGCCGGCCACGACCGGCGGGCGGGCGCCGGTCACATGATCCGCAGGGCCACCGGGTAGCGCCGCACGCGGTAGGGCAGCCACCAGGCCAGGTCGCCGGCCAGCCCGACCAGGCGCAGCGCGCGCAGCTCGCGCAGTATGTCAGCCGGCACCTCGTCCACGGGGGCCCCGTACTCCAGCGTCGTGACGGCGGCCAGGTAGTTCTGCCTGGCGATGGTGATGTTCCGCATGCCGCCGAAGCGCCGGTCCCTGACCTGGAGCAGTCCCGGCCCGCGCCGGGCGACGCATTTCGTCATGAAATAGCCGCGTGCCCATTCTTCCCGGGGGTTGCCGTCGCCGGTCTCGCGGTTAGCCGTCACGCTGGACGGTGGGTAGAGGTGGCTCAGGTCGCGCCAGTCCTGGCCGTCCCCCGCGCGTAGTTCCCAGTCGACCACGATGCCGCAAGCGGTCAGGTCCCTAATCAGGGTCAGCGCGCGCACCGCGTCGGCGGCATCCGCGCTGGCGGCGTCGACGACCGGGCGAATGGCCACCCGGCGTGCCCCGGAGGCGAACAGTTCATCGGCGCTGAGGCGGTTTTCCCCGGTCAGCGCCCAGCTTCCCAGGGACATGCTCTCCCGCAGCGCGGCTACCGTCTCGTCGTAGTCCCGCCAGGCGAAGAGCGAACGGCTTTCGGTCGCTTGCAGTGCCATCACTGGCCCGTCCTTTTCCCTCGTGCCCGCTTATTTAGCCCGCCAAGGTGAAGCTGGGCGGCGTCCAGCGCTGGATTTCCTGATTGATGGCATCGGTAGCGAGCTGGATGAACTGCCCGTTATCCGCGAAGAGGATGCCTGCCGCTTTCCACCGCGACAGGAGGCCTGCCAGTGCTTCATCGGTCAGGCCGATCCCGGCGCCAACCAGCTTCTTGGTGAGCCCCGCCGCCGTGTGCGGCTGGTCAAGTAGCCGGAACACGGCCATTTCCGCTGGGTCGCTTATTGACTGGTGATGCCAGTCGAAACCGGGCCTTGTGTTGACGAGAATTATTTCCTGTCCCAGGTCACAGCGGGTCAGCCGGCTCTTCGCGTAGTAGCCGCTGATCCAGGTCTCGACGGCCTCCTCCAGCCGCCTGGCGACGTCCTCGCCGATGCCGCGGTGCGGCGCGTCGAAGTAGTAGGACAGGTCGAACAGTTCGCGTTCCGGTAGGTCGTAGGTGACGTGGTACAGCGGGACCACTGCCAGGTCCGCGAAGCCGAGTTCAGGGCGGTCGAAGTACGGGCTGAACCGCTCGACCATGAGCTCGCCGACCGACTCCGGTGGCGCTAGGTGGTGCAGCGCGGGAAACTGCTCGATCAGCCGGTCGTAGTCCTCTTCCTCCTCGCCGGGGAAGCCGAAGAGGTAGTTCCACGCTGTCTGTATCTCAAGTGACTCGGCGTCGCGCAGCAGTCGGACGTTCAGGCACCCGGTGACGCCCTTGTCCATGATCTTCAGGACCTTGCTGCTCAGGCTCTCGATGCCGGGCTGCACGCGGACGACGCCCGCCGCCCGCAGGACCTTGAGCTGGTCCTTCTTCATGTTCGCCTTGATCTCGTAGTGCAGGCGCAGGTCGTAGCCGGCCTCGGTGATCGCGGGCAGGGCCGTGCCGAGGTAACCCATGTCGAGGATGTTGTCGACAACCGACACCTCGAGTACCTGGTGCCGCTTCACCAGGGCGAGGAGCTCGTTCACGAACGCCTCGGGCGATTTGCTGCGGAACTGCATGAACGACCCGTTGAGGCCGCAGAACGTGCAGTGGTGCTTCTCTCCCCACCAGCACCCCCGGGCGCTCTCGATCACCAGCCGAGGTTCCGACCAGACCCGCGCACGGGAGGCGCCGAACCGCTCGAAGTAGTCGTCGAATTGCGGTGCCACCATCGCCGACGGTGGCAGCGGCGCGCGGGGGATGTCGTTCGCTGCCGTCGCGCCGTCGGGCCGGCGCCAGCACAGGCCGGGTATCGCGGCGTAGTCCCGGTCGTCGGCGGCGCGCTCGAGCAGTGCGGGAAAGGCGACGTCGCCCTCGCCGCGCACCACCAAGTCGACGAAGGGGAAGTTCCGGTGCAGGGCCAGCCCCTGCTCGCCGTCACAGTTCGCCCCGCCGAAGACCGTAAGCACGTCCGGGCACAGCCGCTTGACCTCGCGTGCGGTCGCGAGCGACGCGGTGTTCTGCTGGAACACCGAGGTGAAGCCGACCACGTCGGGCTTGAGCGCGCTGATCTGCCGGGCGAAGGTGTCGATGAACTCCGGCGCGATCTTGTGCAGCGCCACTGCCTCGGCGATCCGCTCCGGGGATGCCTGCCCGGCCATGTACTTCTCGAACTCGTCGATGCGCCATTCCGGGTCGGAGTAAAGCGCGGAGGAAAATACCCAGTCCCCGCATCCCTTGAAATAGGACGTGACCGAGTAGTAGTCGTAATCGGAGTACCCGAATTCCCGGCGGTCAAGCAGCCAGTCCACGTACTCAAGGTTGCCGTAGACCACCGTGACCTCGGCTTCTGGCAGCTTCCGCAGGACGGCCTGGCGGAGGATGCCCACCGCTATCGACGGCTTGTCGACCGACGCCCACGGCATGTTTACTAGAACGACGCGCATCTCATCCTCCGCGAGTTCAGCCTGCTATTAGCTCAGGGACACTGGCCGGCGCGGCCCGCCGGCTGAGGCGGCCGGCCGCGTACAGCCAGTCCAGGATCGTGGCGTCCACGGCGGCGCGGTACGCGTCGAGGGCACCCGGGGTCCGCGCGGTCGCGGCACCGTAGCCGCAGCTGACCCAGCGCGGGCCGACGACGTCCGCGGGCGCGTAGCCGTCGCTTATCGTCCCGACCTCGTACCCTGGCTTCCCCGCCGACTCCCAGCAGCTGTACAGGGTCCCGTCCGCGTTGACGACCGATCCGGTCGTCCCGCCGACCTCGGCGCAGGCACCGCACTTGGAGAGGATGGGCAGGCTGACCGCGAAGCCGGCTTCCAGGGCGCGCACGTACAGGTCGCCGACCTGCCTGGCCAGCGAGTGAGAGAGGGCCAGCGTGTCGGCGAAGTCGGCACCGGAGTCGTGGACGAGGGAGAACGCGATGGAAAAGCGCTCCGGATCCAGCCGCTCCGCCAGCCGGCTGACCAGCGCGTCGCCTGAGGCGACCGACTGGCCGGTGAGGTTGACCCGCAGCATCAAGCGAAGGTTCGTCGCCGCCGACACCTGCTCCAGGTTGCGGAGGATCTGGAAAAAGGTGCCGTGTCCCGCGACGGTGGTCCTGAGGCTGTCGTGAACCGGGGCGTCTCCATCGAAGGTGACCTGGACCGACTGCAATCCAGCTCGCTCCAGCGCGGTCGCCGCGCCGATGCCGAGCCGGGTGCCGTTGGAGATCATGTGCGCCCTGGCCAGTCCTAGGCGCTGCCCCCCCTCGAGCAGTCGCAGGCACTGGTCCAGCCGCAGGGTGGGCTCGCCCCCGAAGAGCACCAAGTCGAGGCGCTCGGCGGCGCGCTCTTCCATCTGGCGGCGGCAGAACTCCAGGATGGCCGCGGTGGAATCGTCACGCAGCGCGGTGGCGGGAATGCGGGGCGGCGCGCCGCTGGCCAGCGGCGCCACGGGCCCGGTGTTCTGGAAGCAGTAGCCGCACCCCAGGTTGCACTTGGTGGTGACCACGACGGTCATGTGATACCACATGGGCTGGCCGGCGGGTGCCTGGTCCAGTTCGCTCAGGTGCTTACCATAACCCGCGAGCAGGTTGCCGTCGGCGGAAACTCCCGACAGCGGCACGCGATAGACCCCCTGGTAACCCCGCACCCAATAGCAGTTGGCGCCACGCACGGGCTGAAGCATGACCCTTCTTCCTTCCTCGATATCCGCCCCTCGTCGACCTCCGCTGGTGCCTGGTTCACCTCACGGAACCAGGCACCAGCGGAGCATTCTTGCCTGCCCGGCCTAGTTTTCCTGGTAGTAGACGCCGCAGATGAAGTCGGCGACTCGTCCGTCGGCGTGGAACCACTCCACGCTGATCGCGTGGCCCTCGACCTTTGCCGGTGCCTGCGGTTCGGTACCCGCTGCCTCTTCTACTGCCATGTCCTGCTGGACCTAGTTGTCGGAGTAGTACGCGCCGCAGTGAATGTCGGCGACTCGTCCGTCGGCGTGGAACAACTGCACGCTGATCGAGTGACCCTCGACCTCTGCCTCGTCCTGCTCGGCGGCGTCGGCGGTGACCTCTTCCGGGGCCTCTTCTTCTGCCATGTCCTGCCTCCTGTCGGCTGGTACGCGCCGGATCGGGTGCCCGGCTTGTCCTACAGTGCGGCCGGCGGGCGGCGGGGTAAATTCCCGAACTCTCTATAGTTGACGACTTGCTGCCAGGCGCCCGCGAAGCGCCCGCGCCTGCCCGGCCTAGTTGTCCTGGTAGGAGGAGCGCGCAGTGGATGTCGGCGACTGGACCGCTGACCCAAAGGTCGCATAGGCGAGACAGTGAATGTCCGCGATGATGGATACTGACGATTCGGCGCGAAAGGATTTCCCAGGAAATGGCAGAAGAACGTTGTACATGCCGTCCCTGCAAGCTGACCATTCGCGAACTCAACGTTGCCGAGCTCCTGGCGCAAGGGCTTTCCACTGAAACAATGGCGGACGTTCTATCGCTTAGCCATCATACGATTACCGCGCACTTGGGCAAGATGCTGCGCCATCTCAATGCGCAGAACCGCACCGAACTAGTGGCGCGATTGTACGCGTACGGTGTTCTCGCCAGCGGGGAATGGCCGCCGCGCGTGGACGCGCACCGCAATATCCCGCCCTGCCGCTGCTCGCCGGCGGGGGAGCGGCCCGTGCCCGGCGCCCATCTCGCCGCGATGCGATGAGGCCGGCGATGCGACTGCCCCGCTCGCCGCTCATCAACCGCGACTACGCGCGGCTGTGGTACGGGCAGGCGACCTCCCTCCTCGGCGACTTTGCCTTCAACACGACGCTGGTGCTATGGATCGCCACCGACCTGGGCGCCGGGAAGCCATGGGCACCGGAGGCCGTCAGCGGCGCCATGCTGGCGACCGGGGCCGCGGTCCTGCTGACCGGGCCGCTGGCCGGCGTCTTCGTCGACCGCTGGAACCGGCGGGCCACGATGCTGCGCACCGAGGTGGTCCGCGGAGTGCTCGTCTGCCTGCTGACCGCGCTGTTCTTCGTGCCCGTCGCCGCGCTTCCGGTGTGGGCCTGGCTCACCGCCATCTACCTCGTGGTCTTCGCGTTGAACGGTGCCGCGCAGTTTTTCGGCCCCGCGCGCTTCGCGACCGTGGGTGCCGTGGTCCACGGCGAGGACCGGGCGCGGGCCGCCCGCATCGGCCAGGCCACCAGCGCGACGATGAGCATCATCGGCCCGCCGCTCGCCGCGCCCCTGCTGTTCACGATCGGCGCGCAGTGGGCGCTGCTATTCAACGCGGCCACCTACGTGGTGTCCTACATCGCCATCCGCTCAGTCCGCGTCGACGAGCATGCCGACGACGAGGAGGTCGACGGCAGGCAGGGCAACGGCGCGGACGGCGCGCCGGCCCGGCCGCGCGGGCTGTGGAACGAGTTCGCGGACGGGATACGGGTCTTCGTCGGCCGCAGGTTGCTCGTCGCCCTGCTGCTGATCGCCCTGATCACCCAGCTCAGCGTCGGCGCGCTGAACGCGCTCAACGTGTTCTTCGTGACGGAGAACCTGCACGTGCCCGGCAGCATGTACGGGTACCTGGGAACGGCCGTCGGCATCGGAACCATCTGCGGCACGCTCTGCGCCAATTGGGTCAAGCGTCGGCTCGGCATCCGGGTAACCGTGAGCGCCGGGCTGCTGCTCGGCGGCCTGTTCATCATCGCCTACTCCCGGCAGAGCGACCTCGCGGCCGGAGCGGCGATGTTCTTCCTGTTCGCGGTGCCCCTCGGGGTGATCAACACGGCGATGACTCCGGTGCTGCTCGGTGCCGTCCCGAAGCAGTACCTGGGGCGCATGATGGCCGTGTTCAACCCGGTGCTGCGGCTCGGGTCGATGCTGTCCGTGGTGGTGGCCGGCTGGCTGGCCGGCTCGGTGCTGCGGAACTTCAGCGGCACCGCCGTCGGCCAGCGGTTCGGCAGCGTCGATGTGATCTTCGCGGTCTCCGGCGTGCTGATGATCGCGGCTGCCGGTTACGCCGCGTTCGCCCTGCGCCCGCAGGCCGTCGCGGAGCAGGACGCGCCCGCGGTGGCCACCCCGGAACCCCCGGTCGCCGCCGGGACCCGGTAGGCGCCGGCGGCTGCGGGCGCGGCTACACGATCTTCAGGCCGGCTGAGTGAGCCTCCACCTCGTCTTCCTCGCAAACGTCGTCAAGGCGTCGCTTAACCGAGTTCAGCACGCCGACCTCTGCCTCGGTAAGCTGCGCGAGCACCTCGCGCTCCGCGTCGCTGAGCAGGTCGACGGGGTTTCCTGCCTGGCGCAGGGCCTCAAGAGCGTCAAAGGCCACGGTTCCTCCTGCGGTGATAGCTGTGTGGCTCGCGCCTTCATTGTCACCAGGCGGCCCGTCGCCGGCCATGCGACCTTCGGGCCAGGCACCGTCAGACGGGCGTCGGCAGCCCGCGGTCAGCAGACAGCGTGGATCAGCGCGGCCAGCCCTGCCTGCAGCCGTGACTCCAGGTGCAGCTTGGCCAGGATCACCGTGACATGGCGCTTGACGGTGCGCTCGCTGATGCTCAGGTCCCGCGAGATCGAGCGGTTGTCGGAGCCCATGCCGAGCAGTTCGAATACGGCCCACTCGCGTCCCGTCAGCGTGCCCGTGAGGAGCAGGGCGGCGGTGATCGGCTGCGGCACGGCGACCCACCTGGCCGGGTCCGACGGCCGGCCCCGCGGGTTGCCGCACGCAGGACATGAACCGCCGGGCGGAAAGGTGCCGGGTGCCGTCCAGGAGCGCTCGATGAAATGCGGCTCACCGAAGAGATCAGCGGTCACGATGTCGTCCTCGCATCAGTCGGCGCGGCTCGCGCCATCTCTACTAGCGAAGCAGCGCCCAACCGCGCCCGCATCGGGACCCGCCACCCACATTTCTCCGGCGGCGCGCGAGCGTTTACCGGGGCAGCCGGCCAGCGGAGGCGGCCGGCCCCGCCCGTCTCCCGCACGGGCGGGAATATGGGTACTTATCACCTATTCACCCGTTGACCGCGGTAGCCGGCCAACGCCGCGCCGCGCTAGCGGGCCCTGGCTAGTTGCCACAAAGAGCAGGCATCGCTGCCCTTAACGCTGCCCGGGCGCGCCTTCGGCGGGCAGTCGTCGCGACATACGTTCGCCACATCGCGCTGTCGCCCCAGCCGCGTTCTGCGTTCGTGCTTAGTCCTTAGCTCGGTCCGTTCGCGGCCGGGTGGATGGCGGGCCTACCTCCGGGTTGCCGGACGACACGAATCCGAAGGCGTGATGGCATGGGGAAGCCCTCATCTGACGACGTCCAGAAGGCCAAAGCCGTTATGCGCGGCCTCAGGGATCACCACGACGGCCAGTATCGAGGCCTCCTGGAACGGCTCGGCGAGTTCATGCCGCACGCCGCGGATTTCGCCTGGCTGGACGAGAACGACCCGACCCTGGGGCAGTGCTTCACAAGCGAAGCCGGCGGCTGGCTAGAGCCGGGCGAGGACGCGGAATTCTGGTCGGACGTGGCCAGCGCGAACGCCAGCGAGGAGGGCGGTGAGCCGCCGTCCGGTCTCATCGCCTTCCTGCAGGGACTGGTGGGGCGGTGGGAGGCCGCGGCGGCCGCGCCCGCGCAGGCCGATCCGGCCATGCCCGTCGGCGGCGGTGCCGGCGGCCAGCGGTTCCAGCAGGTCGAGCCGGTGCAAGGTGGCGAGTATCCGGGCTGGTGGCAGGGCTATGACTCCGTCGACGGCGTATGGAAGTACGTGCACGGCGGCAGCGAGCCACCCGGCGATCAGACCCCCGGCTGGGCCATCGGCGAGGTGGCCTTCGCCGCGACGCCGGCTGACCCGCACGGGCACGCGGCGACGGGGGACGCGCAGGCTCCCGCTGCCCGGGCGTATGAGAACACTGACGGCTGGAACCATAGCCGCACCCCGGGGACCTTTTATTACAGGTACCTCGAGCGCGATGGCGCGCAGGTATACGTCTACAACGATAAAGCGGACGCCGCCGACCAGGAATGGCACGAACTGAAGTACTGGGACGACGCGGCGCAGGCGGAGGCCAGGAAGCCAGAGAACAAGCTGACCGCGAAATTCCCTGACTGGGGTTCCTCCTGGGCGGCGTGGTCCGTCTTGGACAGCCCGCAGGCCGAGGGCGGCCGCGTATACGGCAAGGCTGACGAAGGCCGGTGGTACGACTACAACGGCGCCGTCGAGGCCCACAACAGTGAGCCGCGAGGCCATGCGCCGCAGGAAAGCGAAGCCGCCGCCGCGGCTTCCCCGCTGACGCAGGCGGCGCAGGAGATACATGAAGAGATCTTGCCGCAGCTCGCCGAAGAGGTCATGCGGGACCTGCCACCGGAGATAGCCGGCAAAGAGGGCATAGATGACCTGGTAAGGCAGCTCGTCCAGGAAGAAATCAGCCGGACGATGGCCGAATCCGCTGGCCAATAGGAAGGAAGATCTTGCGTTGAAAAGGCCAAGAGACGATGAGGGCCAGAGTCAGAATCCAGATACGAGCCAGGCGTTTGATTTCCAGGGGGGTCTGCAGCTATCCCCAGAACTATTGAGTTTCGTGCGGGAGCTTGTGCGGGAGAGGGTACGCAAAAAAGTAAAGGAACTCGACACAACGGTAATTCAGGCGTTCCAGTCCGCCCCCGGTTTTGATTTCGGAGTGACCCCCACTCCGACCACTTCCAGCCTCTCCAGCCAGAGATCAGGGCAGGGCAGTATTTTCGGCAGCCAGCAATTCACCCCGTCCAGCCAGGAATACTACGTCACTGAGACTCCGCCAACAACTCCGCCAACAACTCCGCGAACTCAGGACGACGTGGACATGGAGGTGCACACCACTCCGGAAAAGCCCGGACAGCCGGAGCGGGAGCACGGAGACAAGTTTGTCGTAGGAAAGATGGAAGAAACTTCCACCCCGGTGCGGGAAGTGCCGGAAGTGCGCGAAGTGCGGGAAGTGCGGGAATCGCGCGAAGTGGGGGACGTAGAGGAAGTACACCTCGACGAGGAAACCGCGATGTACATCAGCCAGAAGGCCGAGGAGATATATGACCAGGCTCTCAAAGACCTGATCGGCGCCATGATAGAGCAGGCCAAGTTGGAGCTGCCGCAAATCGGTGACTATCCGCCGGCTCTGCTGCGGTTGGACATTCTGGATGACCCAGTGATCAAGAGTGAGCTTGACAAGGACAAAGATGCGAAGCTAGACGCGCTGAGAGTGGAGATCTGGCGGCTGCTTCAGGAAGACGCGATGTAACGGCAATAATCCGGCAAGAGATAGCGCTGGATGCTCTCGTTTCATCCGCGCGAGGAGAAGGGGACTGATCATGCCTAAGTCGCTCAGTACGAAGGGTACCAAGGCTGCCAAACTGTATGCCGCGAACTTCATGCAGCAATATGAGACTGCGCTTAAGGCCGCGCTCAAGAAGTTGGCGGACAAGACCCTGTCGTCCGGCGTAGGCGGTAAGCGTGGCAACGCCAGCGGCAACAGGGCCTCTAACTACGGAAATACACCGTTTAGCAAGCGCCGCGGATGTCAGACGGCGAGAGTGCGGCTGCATCCGCACGGGGACTCGTATTCTGTTGAATTGGGCGGGAGTGATGCACAGTCAACTATCCCGGCTGCCATAGTCGATATCAAGGGCCTCTTCCCGGGCGAGTCGTTCATATCTGGACACGTGATAAATGCCGAGTTCGGTGGCCAGGGTGCGGACCCTGGCAATCAGACGATTCTCACCACCGGAGCGAACAGCCAGCACCACTTCGACGAGAGCGTCAAGTCCGCCTGGCAGAAGATGACCAAAGCCTGGGAGGAGATGTACAGGTTCGCAATAGATTCGGCGGGCAGGAAATATATGGACGAATTGCGAGGCAAGTGGGCGATAGAGATCACGGGCACGGTGGATGCCAATTCATGGTATGACCACTACAAAACGGATGTATCGCTCAAAACTCACCCAAACATGACTAAGAGCGACCCGTTGAACTGCGTCACCACGCAGGTCGTGTTCACCGCGAAAGAGGTGAATGCGCCAACGAAAGAGGAGATGGCGAAGAATCTCAAGATCGATGATCAAAAGACGGATCAGCTAGCAAGAGACTTGAGCGAGTTTCGTCAGTTCATGATACAGGCCCAACGGTTCGAGCTAAATCAGCCGCCGCCGGCTACGTTCGCCGGCCGGTCGCAGATAACGGCGAGTGGATTCGACGATACCGGCAAAGTGAAGCCATTCAAATCGAATGCGTGGAAAAATACGCTCAAACCGAAGGGCGCGCCCGCGAAGCCGAAAGTGGTCGCGCCAGCCGTCCAATCCTACCTCACGACAGGGACTGGCACCATAAATCTGAAGGATGGGGACAACGAAGTCGGCGCCGATACCCACGGCTATCCTTGGACCACGGCCAAATCGACGGATCTGACGGACGATCTCATATTCTACATTTATACGGATAAAGCAGGCGGCGCGGCGCGTGTTTCACGCGAAGATGGGGTCACAACGAAGATCGACGTGAACAGTGTATCACTGAAGAAAACTCCCCTGGATCTGGACATCGGTGAGGTAATCCGAGTGTACGATAAGAAATCCGCCAAGGGTTACTATGACCTTACCTTCGGGCAGAAATGACCGGTGCTGCTTTCCCAGCTCGTCGCGAATGCTTTCCCGTGGCCCGGGGTGGAACTCACGGTGGACTTTGAGGTCGCGCACCACGACCGCGCGCTGGCCCTGCGGGCCCGTTCTCAGGTGCGGTCGGGGCCGTTTATCTGCCGGTTCAGCCCGCACCTGCCGGACGCGTTCGCGAACTTCGCGATCCCGGACGATAACGCGGCGCCGACCGCCGCCGAGGTGCGGGCCCTGGCTGAGGCGTTCAGGGAGCGCGGGCGCACGCCCCGGGTAGAATTCCTGGCCGGCTGCGCACCGGATGCGGAGCGGGTCCTGGCCGACGCCGGTTTCACGGTGCGGCATCGGGGCGTCGTCATGGCCTGTGCCCCGTCGTGGCTCACGGCGCCCGCGCCGGTGCCCTGTCTCGAGCTGGCCGAACCGCGCTGCACCGCGGACTTGGAGAGCTTCGCGCTCGTGCAGCACCGTGCGTTCGCCGAGTCCGGTGAGGCAGGGCTGCCGGGTGAGGCAGGGCTAGCGGGTGAGGCAGGGCTGCCGGGTGAGGCAGGGCCGCCGGACGAGGCGGGACCGGATGCCGCGGCGCGGCTGGCCCGGATGCGCGAGCGGGGCGGGCTGGTGATGCTCGCCAGGTATCGCGGGCAGATCGCGGGCGGGGCCGCCTGCGCGGCGCCGGTGAACGGAGTCGGCGAGCTCGACGGGGTGGCGGTGGCGCAGTGCGCTCGCCGCCGCGGCATCGGCGCGGCCGTGACCGCGCGCCTGACCACCCTGGCCTACTGGCGCGGCTACCACCTGGTGTGGCTCGAATCCAGTGACCCCGCGGCCCGGCGCGTCTACGCCCGCATCGGATACCGTCCGATAGCCGACAGGCTTTACATGACACTCGGCCAGTAGTCCCGCCCGGCGACCGCTGATGAACCGCTGACGAGTCAGCGGTTCATCAGGGCGAACACGCCCCAGCCGAGATATTCGCGCCGGTACTTGACGTGTCGTGCCGGTGAGGTGGCGAGTTCCTCGCGCATTTGGCCCGCTAGCTCGTCATCGGGGTTGGCGTCGAGCCAGCGGCGGATATTCAGCCATTGCGCCGCGGAGTACCGGTCCCAGCTGTCCTGGCTGGCGAGGACCATTTCGACGACGTCGCAGCCCAGGTCACCGAACCGTTCGATCAGTTCAGGCAAGGGCAGGAAGTCATCGCTGCCGATGGCATCGCAGCCCTCGACGGTGGCCTGGTCGGGAGGTTCCAGGCGCCAGTACGGCTCGCCGATCAGCATCATGCCGCCGGATTGCAGGCTGTGCCGGAGCAGCTCCACCGTGCCGGCTACGCCGCCCCCGATCCAGGTAGCGCCGATGCACGCGGCGATACCTACCGGGGCGTCCGCGACGTAACCCGACGCGTCGCCGTGCACGAAGCTGACCCGGCCGTCCACTCCTAGCTCGGCGGCCCGGGCGCGGGCAGCGGCGATGAACACCGTGCTGATGTCGATCCCGGTGCCGGTCACCTGGTGGTCGCGTGCCCAGGTGCACAGCATCTCGCCGGTCCCGCAGGCCAGGTCGAGCATGCGCGTCCCCGACGGCAGGCTCAGCGCCTGGCCCAGCGTGGCCAGCTTGTCGCTCGTGAACGGGTTATGGATGCGGTGGCTGCTCTCGCGGATGGTAAAGCTGCGGGGAAGGTCCACGTCAGGTCTCCTCACACGCGGCGGAACTCGGCTACCACACGGTAGAACATGTGGTGTCAGGCGCGACCGGAGCCGGTGGCCACGGGCGCGGGCCAGGCGGCGGGGTCGGCCGGGTCGGACGGTGCGGTGCGGCAGATGACGTAGTGGCGCGGGGTGATGGCCGTGGGGTGGTGCGCGAGGACGGCCATGCAGCGGGCGTGCGCCTGTTCCGGCGTGCGGACGGCGTCGGTGGTGGCCAGGTAGGCGACCAGCGGGTAGCCGCCGGCCGAGGCGAAGACGCGTGCCGCGGAGGGCGCGACGGCCTCGTCCACGAGGCGCTGCACGTCGGCTACGTCGACCCAGCAGTGGTCTACCAGTATCTGGTCCGGTGTGCCGGCAATGGGTTCTAGCCCGATGAGTCCGGGCATCCGGCTGGCGGCCACGTCACAGGGCGCGGCGGCCACCAGCAGACGTTCGACGGCCAGCAGCACCGACTCCAGTTCGGCTCGCGGCACCAGGCCCGTGTCGGAGCTCCACGCGTCCAGCTGCAAGCAGCCGCCTATCTGGTTGAGGGTGAACCGTATCGGCGTTCCGCCGCTCGGCATTGGGTGCCACCGCAGCTCGGTCCGGGCGAGCGCGACGTCGATCTCCTCGGGCTTAAACCCCACGCCCGCGGTGAGCCCGGACCACGCCTGTGGGACGAGGCTGTTGAACAACGGGTCGTAGTTGAAGAGCAGGCCCCGTTCGTGCTCGATCTGCCTGTCCATGGCATCCCGCCTGACGTTGTCGTACCTGGCGTGCCGGCTCGCCTCAAGCACCGCGGTCCAGGTGTGGCCGGCCAGCTCGTCGAAGCTTCTTTCCCCGACCTCTATGGTGGCGATGGAGCTTTGGGCCAGGGTGCCGACGTAATTCACCAGATGGCGCTCGAAACGGTTGCTGGCCAAGAGGGGGAACACCAGTTCCTGATAGCCGGCGCGGCGGGCGAGGACGGCGCAGATGGCCGCGAGCGCGATGCTGGACCGGCTGGTCCGGGTGCGTGCCGCCACCCGCTGCACGGCCATCGCCGCGGCCACCGATGACAGCTCCACCGCCAGCGACTCGCCGCTGGTCTTGGCGCCCGGCAGGGCGTACACGCAGCGGGGGATCCGCCGTGACGGCTCCCGCAGGTGCTCAAGCGCCGCCTCGGCTCTGTGCCGCTCGGTCGGTGTCGCCTCCAGTTCGGCTTGGTCCAGCGGCTGGTGGCCGGCCCGGCCTTCCTGCCGTCGCGCGGGATCGCCGAGCAGGCCGGCGAAATCGCGCTTGAGGATCTCGATCGCGCCGTGGTCCATGGCCAGGTGCGTGAACCCCGCGGCGCACGCGATGACCCGATCGCCTCCGTCGGGAGCGATCGCCACCGCCACACGCACAGGACACCGCCCGGGATCGGGTGACTCGCGCAGCCACCGGATGAGCGCCTCGGCCACGGCGGGACGGTCCCGCGGTCCCCACTGTCCCTCGCCGAGCGAACAGACCTCTAGCATCTGCACGCCGGCCGCCGCGACCTGCTGGCGCGGCGGCTCGCCGGGCACGTAGCTGGTGCGCAGGGATTCGTGCCGCGCGATCAGCACCGCGGTTGTCTCGGCCACGTCGTCGACGGACACCATCGTCGGCACAGGGAGTTCGGCGCACAGGAGCGCGTAAATGTGGTCGGGGCTATTGCTCACCCACACGTAGACGCACAGTTGGCCCAAGGTGAGCGGCCCCTCGCCGGCACGGTCCCCGGTGAACTGGACCGGGATCGACGGCATCGGGGTCAGCCGGACGCGGCGCCGGCGGCGCTGATCGATCCCGGTGCCGGTCGTCTCGTCGAAGGCAGGGTTCATGGCAGGGCCGCACCGTTCTCGTGATCGAGGGCCAGCTCAGAACTGGCCGTGCAGGCAGGTCGTGGGGTTGGGCAGCGTGTCCGAGGGCACGCCGTCGGCGGCTGCGCCGGCAGAGGTGATTCCGCAGACGGGTAGGGCGTCAGACGTGGACAAGGGGATGCGGACGATGGCGAATGGCATGCCGTCCGGGGAATCCACGCCGACGTGATCGCCCGGGGAGAAACTCACCGTCTCGGTCACGCCCGAGTAGGTGAGGGTCTGGAATTCACCCGGTATCGAGGTCCGGGTGAGCGCGTGGCCCGCGGTGTTCTCCGCCTGCAGGAACAGTTCGGCGGCGTCGTAGGCAAGGCCGACTCGTTCGCCGGTCCACGGAAGCTGGACGCCCGCCACGTTCTTTTTAAGTTCGGTCGCGATTCCGGCGTAGGCCGCGCAGAACTCACGAAGGCTGGGCTGAACCCGGTCAACGGTGTCCTCGCTGAGGCAGTCTGCGCCGGTCGCGAGGACGAAGAGCCCCTTCGTGACATATGAGATGGGCCAGTCGCCGCCCAGACCTTCATTCCGTGCGGCCGGGTCGGCGATAAATCGGGTCACCCCATCGTCGCCGATGACGAACGGCTTTTCCGCGCACCCGTTGACCGCCTTCATGAAGTTCCCGAAGTCGTCTAGGTCTCCGGGCTTCGCGTTGGCCGGCCGGTCATGCCGCCCGGCGTAGATGTCTACGGTGGCCGCGCCACACAAGGCCGATTGCAGGTGACTGTCGGTCACCTGGAACTTCGTGTTCGCCGAAAGGATCTTCGGCGCGTAGGACTTCAGGTCATCGACCAGAGTGTTCAGGTAATAATCCGGATCGTTCGAGTTCGCCGCGCTCGTGTCCGGCGGCTCATAGACGGTGACCCGCGACGGGATGACCTTGCCGGCGGAAAAGTAAGAGCTGGCCGGCTGTGCGAAGTAACGCGTCACAGTATGCGCGATATAGTTCAGGATCAGCTTGGCTTCGTCGCTATTAGGGGGTGACAACGAGAAGTAATACTCGCCAATATTCGCGAAATTGTCGGCGGACAGAGTTGTCGCGAGAACAGGTATCTTATGCGTCACGAACTGATGGATGGCGTTTAGGACATCCCCGGTGCTGCGGTCCAGCCCCACCACCCCGAGCATGTCGCTGTTTTCCGCGAACAGCGGAAGGAGCAATTGCGCCACGTAGGCGGCCTGTCGCATCTTGGATCCGCCGTTGGCCACGACGATCTTGAGGAGCGGGGCGGTTCCTCCCGCGACATTGGCCTGCGCCTGCGCCGCCAGCAGGCCTTCCAATTCTTCCCCTTGCGCGGAATCGAAGTCCTCGGAGGCGCCTTCTGTGAGGCCTGCGAAATACACGAGTCCTACCTCAGTGCGACCGGTCAGCTCGGCAAGGTGATCCGCTTTTTGGTTCTCCGCGAATATTTGCTCCTCATCGAAGATGACCCGGTTGTCTTGCGCCTGCTGCTCCGAGGATCCGTACGGGTACAGGTTGCTGAAAACGAGCGTGTCGGTGCTGCTGTACCCGACGCACTCTTCATCGTGTGGACCCGCGTTCCACTCCTTTCCTCGCGTCGGGGCGGCGGGATCTTCGGTGAGCACGCAGCCGGGGGTCGGCGGACCTGGCGCCGCCGGCGAGGCGGCCGGAGGCGAGGCGGCCGGACTGCTCGGTCCGGCGGTCATCGTGCTCCCTGTCCGCGGTGTCTTGCCGATGGCCACAGACGTGGTCGAGTTCACGATCGGCACGACCGCCGCGGCGGTGAGGCCGACCATGATAAACACCGGGGCGAGCAGTGCCAGCCAGGGTCGGGTAGCCCGCGGATACGCGATCCGCCGTGGGTCGCCGAGCTTGGCCACCTGCTCCTTGGCCACGTTCTCCCTGGCAATGGTCACCTCCTCGTTGGCGAACGACGGCCGAGGCTGTCCGGCCATGACGACGAGCAGCGGATCCGCTGCCTGTCCGGGCTGGTCCCTGACATCGAGGAACAGTCCCGCCAGCTCGTGGTCCAGCCGGTCCGGGGAGTTGGCATCTGGCGGTCGGAGGATGAGGGCCGGACGGCGGCCCAGCCGCCACGTTTTGTGCCGCCACAGTCTGGGCCGGTAGTGCTGCCTGATGTCTTCAAGGAAGGCCCAGGCCGCGAGGAGGCTGATCGTCTCGGCGCCGAGACCGCCGGGTGTCAGGCTGAGCGCGAAGATCCTGAAGACCTGGTCCGGCTCAAGTGCCTTCCATTTCCCGCGCAGCCACCGCCAGTCCTCGCCGAACCCCGGAATACCCCGGAAGCGCAGCCAAAACGCCTGCCGCCCCAGCCAGCCGGCCAGGGGGGCGATCATCGGCAGCGGGGGCGGTCCGCCGGCCAAGATGCCCTCGATCAGCCCCCGCTGCCGCACCGAAGAGTCATCCGCGCCCGGCGGCCAAACGGCGCGCAGCTGGCGCATGAAGGCGTCGGGATAGGACTCGGCGCCGCGCGGGCTCACTTGCATGGTCGCGAGATACCACACCATGAGGAGGCGGCTATTGCGTATGCCCTGCCGGTTGAACTCGGTGGACGCGTCCTTGAGCAAACCAAGGAGTGGGACTCCCGCCGTTGACTCGGCACTGTTGGCGACGTGCTCGGCCGCCAGACCCACGACAACCGGATGAAACCCCCGGACCGTGACCCTCAGCGCGTTAAGCGCGTCATCTGCGAGTCCGTCATCGGCCGACTTCTCGGGTATGGCGGGATCGTCATACCTCCGCAGGTATACGATTTGCGGGTTTACATCGACAAACGGCCGTCACCAGCGCGGCCATGGCCATTTGTCAAAGTTCGTTCGTACCGTGTGCGCGAGAAGATCAAAGATTGTGCCCGGCTTTGATCTTTCGGAAGCGTGCACCACGTTCCCCTTGCCGCCTGACAGGCACCCGCTCTGGTGGATATGGAGGAGAACATACCGTGCCGGTCCGGCAAACGTGGGGCAGTTGCGGTCCCAGCGGCCACTGTTGGACGATTGGCGGGCCAGGTTACTTTCGGCGCAGAAGAGGCGCTTATTTGCGAACTCGCCGATGCTGAAGGGCAGTCGATGCTGAAGGGCAATTGTGCCTGCCTTGGCACGCCGGAACTCGTCGAAGGCGACGCGGAGCGGTGACAGGTCAAGCCGTGTGCCTGATGGCATGATATGTCTGGTTGGGGGACGTGGCCGGCCCCGGTCCGCGTCCGGCACGACGTCGACGGGGAACGGATCATGCGGACGGCCCGGTGGTTTCCTGTAAGGGACTGGCCGAGGCGCCAGCCTCGGTGGTCGGGGCCGTGATCGACTGCCTGCCACCAGCGTTCGTGGACTGCCTTCTCGACAGCGCCCTTGAGCCGGTGCTCGACGCCGCGGTCCGGCGGGGCGAGCAGGCCGCGAAGCGCAAGAAGAGCTCCCGCGATGCCGCGGAAGTCGCGAAGACACTGCTGGCCGTGAAGGTCTGCGACCCGGCCTGCGGCTCGGGCAGCCTCCTCGTCGCGGCGGCCCGAAGGATCGCGCGACGGGTAGCGCAGGCCCGTGCGGGGCACGCGTCACCGGACGCGCTGCGGCGCGCGATGCGCGAGGTGGTGGGCGGCTGCGTCTACGGGGTGGACGTGAGCGGCGAGGCGGTGGCGCGGGCGAGGGACAGCCTGCGGCTGGCGGCCGACGTCCCGGGGATGACGCCGCCTTTCCTGGACGGTCATCTCAGGCTGGGCAATGCCCTGATCGGTGCCAGCCCGGAGCTGATCGAGAATGGCATCCCCGACGAGGCGTTCCGGCCGGGCGACGGCGACGACCGCGGATATGCCCGCCTCCTGCGCCGCGCCAACGCCAAGCCGAGCCCGGGGCAGGCCACCTTGTTCAGCGAGCAGGGAGGCGGCGCCCACTCCAACGAGGAACTGGCGAAGTCCCTGGCGAAGATCGGGCGGCTGCCGCGCGGGGCGTCAGCCGACGACCGCCGCCAGGCGGCCGACTACCAGAAGTGGCGCGACTCGGCTGGCTTCCAAGCCAAACGGCTCGTCGCCGATGCCTGGTGCGCGGCCTTCGCCTGGGCCAAGACGCCGGACGCGCCGCCCGCGATCGTCAACCGGGTCCTGCTGGACCTGCGGGAACGGGGAGCGGAGGGGATCCTTCCCGAAACTCATCGGGAGATCGAGCGGCTGCGCGGCGAGCACCGGTTCTTCCACTGGTACCTGGAGTTCCCTGACGTCTTCCAGGTTCGCGAGGGCGAGACCCGCTGGAGTGGCGGCTTCGACTGCGTGCTGTCCGCCCCGCCATGGGGGAAGATCGACCGCCGCGAGGGGAGCACGGTCTTCGGGTTCGCCACCTGTTCGGGTGCGTATCCCGAGTGCGCTGCGGGCCTGGCCGAACCCGGCTCGTCGGCGCTGCGCGCGGACCTGCTTTTCGCGGAGCGCGTCGCGGCGATCCTCGCCCCGCAGGGTCGCGCGGGCTGCGCCGTCGCCCCGGGGATCGGGGCCGCCCCCGGCGCCAGGCACCTGCTGGGCGACCTGATGCGGCGCGGCGCGCTGGCGTCCCTGTATGACTTCACCGGTGTTTCGGGGGGGCGCGGAGGGGTCGTCCCCCCCGGAGCCCCCGGAGCCCCCAGAGCCCCCGGAGCCCCCGGAGCCGGCACAGCTCCCGGCGCCGGGCTCTGCCTGCTGACGATCGGGGCCCCGCCCATCGTCGACGACGCGGCGCGCGCGAACACGCCCCACGGCGGGGACGCGAGATTCGCGTTCTGGCTGGACGACCCGGCCGGACTGAGCGACGACGGCCGGTCGTTCACGCTGACAGCGGACGAGGTCGCCCTCATCAACCCGAATACCGGCGCGCTGCCGGCCTTCCGCGGAGCCCGGGACGCGGCGCTCATCGCGGCGATCTACCGCCGCGTACCGCCCCTGTGTATCGAAACACGGCGGGACGAGACTGCGGCCGACGGGAACCCGTGGAAGATGCGGCTGGCAACGGCGTTCCCCCGCGCCGCGGCCACTGGGCTGCTCCGCACCGAGCGGGACCTGCGTGACGAAGGCTGGGAGCTGGGAGGCAGCACCTTTACCCGCGACGGCCGGCACATGCTGCCGGTCTATGAGTCCGCGATGGTCGACCTGTTCGACCACGAAGTCGCGAAGCCGAGGCACTGGATCGCCGAGCACGGCCCGGTCGCCGTCCAGCGTAACGGCGAGACCGCTGAGCGCCCCGGCATCGTGGACCGCCTCGCGGAACTCGGCTGGAACTGGGAATGGCTATGCGCCTGGCGCGTGCCCGTGCATGACCGCACAGCCGTCGCGGTGTTCCTGCCGCGCGCGGCGGCCGCCGACTCCCTGCCCTTGATGCTGCCGCGCGTCGTACCGCCGTTCGCCGCCGCCCTGATCGCCGCGCAGAGCTCGCTGGTCTTCGAATACGTCGCCCGGCAGAAGATCGACGGACCCGCCACGCGGGCCACCCAGTGGAAGCAGCTTCCCGTGCCGACCCCCGACATGTGCGAGCCGCACCTGCCGTTCATCGTGCCCCGGGTGCTTGAGCTCGTGTACACCTCGTCCGACATGGGCCCGTTCTCCCGGGATCTGGACGATACGGGGGATCCGTTCGCCTGGGACCCCGACCGCCGGGCCGACCTGCGAGCGGAACTGGACGCCTTTTTCTTCCGCGTGTACGGGATCGACGCCCGCGACGACGTGGAGTACATCATCGACACGCTTGCGTCGGGTGCTGACGGCCTCGACCGGGGTGAGAGCCACGGCGACAACAGCCTCCGCGCCAGGAAGCTGGTCCTGCGCGCCTACGACCGGATGGCCGAAGCCGACGCCGACGGAGCCGAGTACGAGACCCGGATCTTCCCGCCGCCCGGCCACGGGCCCCGTCGGCAGCTCTCCTGACAGCGGTTCCCGCCTGGCCACCAGGATGGCCGCAGGGTGGCCTAGATTATCTGCGTGAATGCTGTACTGACGGCGAAGGGGCTGTCCGCGGGGCACGCGGACCGGATCATATTCGCCGGGGCCGACCTCGTGGTGGCGCCCGGCAGGGTGATCGGGCTCGTCGGTGCCAACGGGGCGGGGAAGTCCACGCTGCTGCGGATGCTCGCCGGGCTGAATGACACCGATCCTGCTAACACGGGGCCTGCCAACACGGGGCCTGCCAACACGGGGCCTGCCAACACGGGGCCTGCTAACACGGAGCGCGCTGCCGGGTCTGTGTCGCTGAACCCGCCAACGGCGACGGTCGGGTACCTGCCGCAGGAGCCGGAGCGGCGGGCGGGCGAGAGCGTGCTCGCGTTCATCGG
>Ga0126381_100000397_pt1 | contig 47364 bp, 64 predicted proteins | sample PanSoiMetPlot_28_FD_96465 | JGI IMG/M metagenome (GOLD analysis project Ga0126381, IMG submission 96465) | Tropical forest soil microbial communities from Panama - MetaG Plot_28 | ecosystem: Environmental > Terrestrial > Soil > Tropical forest > Bulk soil | place: Panama | collected 2016-02-17 | reverse complement strand
GAAACAGACCTGCATGGACGCACAGGACGCGCGGGGCTGGACCCATAGCAAGTCCAGGGTCCATTTCCGCGCGTCCAGGGGGATCCAGTGGGTCAGCCGCCGTTTGGACGGAAAGTATACAATTACATTTCCAAGATGTGCGCTGGCGCACAGTTTTCATGGATTGGTTGTGGTATCCGCGCGCCCGGTGCTCTTAGTCGCGGGGCATGCCCCGCACCCCGCACAGGCTGGCGCAGGCCAAATGTAAAGAATTGTAAAGTGAGCACTGGTTCGCAGTTTTCCGTGGATCGACTATGGCATGATGCACCTGTCGGCAGCGAAACGCGGTCGGCAATTCGGGGCAAAGCCCCATCCATCTTTCAAAACGAGGTTATCATCATGGCTACCAATAGCAGCGAAGTTATCGTGTCCGGCACCAAGGTTTCCACCAAGGGCACCAAGCAGGCCAAGGGCAAGCCCGCCAAGCAGGCCAAGGGCAAGCAGGCCAAGGGCAAGCCCGCCAAGCAGGCCAAGGGCAAGCAGGCCAAGGGCAAGCAGATCGAGCGCCGCGCGACGTTCGCCGACAATGCGAAAATCACGCTTCTGCAAAAGGAAAACCCCAAGCGGGGCGCGAGCGCGAAACGGTATGCCCTTTACAAGTCGGGCATGTCGGTTGCCGATTATCTGGCCAAGGGCGGCTGGCGCGGCGATCTGGCTTGGGACAGCGAACGCGAGTTCATCCGCATCGCGTAACGCTGCAAAGTATACAACGGCAACAGGTACGGGGCGCGCAATGCGCCCCTAATTTCGACCAACGAGGAAATGCGAAATGTATACAAATACCATCGAGAAGTTCGGCTGGATTCTGGTCCACTCGCTAACACTGCGCCCGGTGCGGATCGGCGAAAGTATACAAAGCCACACCGGCGAAAAGTATACTGCGATGGGCGGCACGCCGCCTCTGCATCTCGGCACGGACGGTCGAGTCAGCACGAATGGATTCCGCGAGTTCAGCCCTAAGGTGTTCGGTCTGTCGTGGCAGATGCTGCGATTTAGCAAAGGCAAATAGTATACAAAGAGCCCGGCGCGAGTCGGGCTTTTTGTTGTCCTGGAAGTATACTTATATAAAAAGGTACTACTGTAAAAAGGTACTACTTTTCGGAGAAAATGTCGTGGATGATTGATTTTACACTTTACGTTTACACATTCGTTTTTAACCTTTTGTATAAGGTATTTAATTATTTTCCTATACTTAATTTATATACTGTAATTGTGTAAAGTGTAAGTAATTGGTATCTAAGTTATTGTTTTTAGTACAAAATGATACCTTTACACATTGATTTACACATTCGTAAGTGTTTGTTTTGCTTAGGTTTAATGCGTAAAATGAGCAAAATTTCGGTGATTTGTTGCGCCCCGCACGCCGCACGCGGTACCCTGACGCGGAGGGCGACGTCCGAAAAACGTTGTTGCGCCCGGACTTAGCGCGTCGCGCGACGAGCGCCGCACGGAGCTGGAGGAAGTGTAAAAGTATACTCGCCGCCCGGTGTATAATTGTATACTTCCGCGGAAAAAGGACGTCGCTACCCCGCGCGGCGAGTGAAGAGTGATATTTTGATATCACTGAATACGATTTTGATATCACTGAATACAATAGTTGAGCTCTAGGATTCGTCATGGCACGCACAGTCGCAGCAACGCGCAAGATAGCCTATCGCCATCGTTTGCAGGACCGGAACCGGGGCGAATATCTTCGGATCATGCGCGAAGCCAACATGCCGGTGCCCGTCGAGGCGGAGTTGCTCCCCGCGACGAAGGGATTGAAGACGAACAAGGGCAGCCAGCAAGCCATGACCATCGAAGTGAAGGAGGTCATCGCCCGCTGCTTCTACGACATCGGCGGGCGCGAGAAGTTCGCCGAGTGGGCGCGCAACAACCGCACGGACTTCTACAAGCTGTACAGCAAGCTCCTTCCCATCCAGTTGCAGTCGAAGGAAACGAAGGAACTGATCATAACGATTACCCCCGACGAGGCGGAGCTGTAGGAGCTTTGACGATGTTCGTCCTCACCCCCAAGCAGAAACAAGCCGTGTCGCTATGCGCTGGCGCGCAGCGGCATACCCTGCTGCGGGGCGGAGCAAGGTCCGGCAAGACCTTCATCATCGTTCGCAACATCGTCATACGCGCGCTGCGGGCCAAGGGTTCCCGGCACGGCATTTTCCGCCAAGCGGCCAATGCCTGCCACCAGTCGATCCGCCTCGATACCTACGCCAAGGTGATGCGCGATTGCTTCCCCAACGTCAAAACGGACAAGAAGATACAGGATGGCTACGATCTACTCCCGAATGGCTCGGAAATATGGTTCAGCGGACTCGACGACAAGGAACGCATCGAAAAAGTCCTGGGTAAGGAATTTGCTACGATCTACCCGAATGAGTGCTCCCAGATTCCATACGCAAGCATCCTGGTATTGCGCACTCGGCTTGCGCAGAAAATTCCGGGTTTGAAGAACCGGGCGTACTACGACCTGAACCCGACGAACAATATTCACTGGACCGAGCGCGAATTCATCCAGCACTTGAATCCGCTTACCAAGGCGAAGCTCCCCGACCCCGAGAATTACCAATGGATGCAAATGAACCCGGAGGACAACCGGGACAACATCGACCCCGCGTTCATCGCTTCGCTCGAAGCCATGCCGGAACGCTACAAGAAGCGCTTCCTGCAGGGCATTCCGGTGGCCGAGTTGGAAGACGCCCTCTGGACGACCGAGCTTTTGGAGCGCCAGCGCCAGCTCATAGTTCCCCCGCACTTCGATAGAGTCGTTATTTCGATCGACCCCTCCGGCGCGAAGGGCGAAGAAGATAAGCGCTCCGACGAGATAGGACTGACGGCGCTCGGCAAGTATCAGGGCAAGGGCTATCTGCTCGAAGACGGTTCGCTGCGCGGACCGCCCGAGGTCTGGGGGAGCACCGCCGTGCAGATGTACCGGCGGCATGGGGCGGACTGCATCGTCGGTGAGTCGAACTTCGGCGGCGACATGGTCCGGTCCACCATTCACGCCGTCGATGGCAACGTCCCCTTCAAGAGAGTCACCGCGACGCGCGGCAAGGTCGTGCGCGCCGAGCCGGTGTCGGCTCTGTACGAAATGGACAAGATGTACCACTGCGGCGACTTTCCGCTTCTCGAGGACGAGCTTCTCAGCTTCACCACCAACGGCTACAAGGGCGAGCGCAGCCCGAACCGCGCCGACAGTCTTATCTGGGCCGCGCACGAACTCATGCTGGAGCAGACCAGCGACGGATTGCTCATTTTCTACGAAGAACTTGCCAGGAGTATGGGCTATGGCGACAAATCTCGAGATCAAGCCGCCGCGTGAATTGCAGGCCGTCGAAATCACCGATCTCACCACGCCGTCGTGGTGGACGCGATTGCAGCAGGGCTTCAAGTATGTCCTCAGCGGCAAGAACGACGACTGGTTCGGGCCGCGTCAGCCCATCACCCCCGTCGCGCCGGACGACGTTGCCGGTCGCCAGATGGACTACATGGTCGGGGCCAACCTCAACTACATTCCCAAGTACGGCGAGGGAATATCGTTCGCCAAGCTCCAGACTCTGTCGCAGACCTGGCCGCTGCTGCGCCTCGTCATCGAGATGCGCAAGGACCAGATATGCCAGCTCGACTGGAACATCGTGCCGAAGGACAAGTCGCTGAAGTCTACCCCCGCCGGCGACAAGATCGAGGAATTCCTGCGCTACCCCGACAAGGTCCATTGCTGGTCGGACTGGCTGCGCATGATAATGGAGGACATGCTGGTGACGGATACCGCGACCGTTTATCCGCGACCGGCGAAGGACGGCACCTTGTATGCGCTCGACCCCATCGACGGTACGACGATCAAGAGATTGATAGACGACCACGGGCGAACGCCGTGTCCTCCCGTGCCGGCCTACCAGCAGATTCTGCATGGACTGCCGGCGAACAACTACACCTACGACCAGCTGATCTACCGTCCGCGCAACGTGCGCGCGGGGAAAATCTATGGATTTTCGACGGTCGAGCAGATAATCCTGACCATCACGATTGCGTTGAACCGCGAAAGTTCCACGCTCGCGTATTACACGGACGGCTCGACCGCCGACTTGATCCTGTCGGTGCCAGAATCCTGGAACCCAACGCAGATTGCGCAGTTCAAGGCATGGTGGGACTCGATTCTGGCGGGTAACAACCGGGCGCGGCGTGGAACGATGTTCGTATTCAACGGCACCGCCCCCATCAATACCAAGGACAAGGTGTTGACCGACAAGATGGACGAGTGGATCGCTAGAGTTCTTTGTTTTGCTTTTGGCATGTCGAGCCAGCCGTTCATCCAGCAGAATACGCGGGCCGCGGCCGTGACCGCAGCGACGGCGGCGAAGGAAGAAGGTCTCGAGCCGGTGATGCAGTGGGTGACGAACCTGATGAACTACATCATCGAGAAATACTTCGCTCAGTCCGATCTGATGTTTCAGTTCAAGCGCAACATGGAGACCGACCCGCTCACGCGCGCGCAGGTGTTCAACTTGAAGGTCAAGGCCGGAGCGTCGTCTTTGAACGAGTGGCGGCAGGCCGACGGCGACGAGCCGATCCCCGACGGCGACAAGCACCTGATCTACGCCGGGCAGACGGTCATCCCGCTGGACATGGCAATCGCGGGCGAGGGCATCGCCACCAATGGCGGCAGCCCGGCATCGGGCGACGGCCAGAAGACAGCGGCGAACAAGGAAGGGCGCGACTCGAACAATCTCGCCACGCAGACCAAAGGCAACAAGAATACCAAGACTCCGGCCACGCAGACGAACGACAAGCTCGGACCGCGCAGCCCGAAGTCGATGCGCGTCGCCAAGATGCGGAAGATGCGCGGACGGCCGATCGGAAAGGACGAGATCGAGCTGTCGCGCGAGATCGCGGCGCATCTGCGCACGGCGGAGCAGGCCGTATTCAAGGCGCTCGTCGGACTCGACCAGGAGCAGGACGTCGAGATCGTGCTCATCAAGGTCGATCTGTCGCTCAAGGCCATCGAGGAACCGGTGCGGAAGGCGATACAGAATCGGCTGGAAGTCGGATACAAGTCGGCAATGCAGGCGCTGAACAAGGCCGTGGATGTTGCGGGCGGCGATGCTTCGGCGTATGCTGCCACGCGCGCGGCTGAACTGGTGACGCAGGTGGACGAGACCACGCGGGTCTTGATCCGAAATCTGGTCGTGCGCGCGTTCGACGAGGGCTGGACCAAGGAAGAACTGGCAAAAGCTCTCGCCGACAATTTCGCGTTCAGCCCCGTGCGCGCGAGCGTGATAGCATCGACGGAATTGAATGACGCGCTGACACAGGCGGAGCTGTCGGCATGGCGGGATAGCGGAGTGGTCAAGTCGATCGAGTGGATCACCAGTCCACTGGAGGGAGTCTGCGCCGTATGCGAGGCGAACGAGTCTGCCGGGCCGGTCGATCTGGGCGGGAATTTTCCGAGCGGCGACGATGGGCCACCGGCGCATCCGAACTGCCGTTGCGCCATTTCACCAATCATGAGCGAGGAATAGGGTCATGTGGCAGATCACGTACATGGGCAAGACCGCGGCCATCGCCGAGAAGCTCAAGACCGACGAAGTCAAGTGCGACGATCTTGAGAAAGACGTCGTAGACAAGGTGCGCGCGGCGATGATCGCGGCGCTGGAGCAGTACCCCGACGGTTCTGTGGCGCAAATCTCGGCTGCGGGGCATCAGCTCGAAGTTTCGGAGGACGGCAAGAGGGCCGTGAACTATCTCAGCATTACCATCAACCCCATCCAGGGCTTCGTGGAGGTCAAGACATGAGCCAGTTCCAGACATTCGCGCGACTCGTCAAGGTAGACGAGGCGAAAAGACAGGTGATAGGGATACTCGCCGACGAGACGCCGGATGCCGCCGGCGAGGTCTTCGATTATGAATCATCGAAGCCGCATTTCCAGAAATGGTCGGGGGAGGTCGCCAAGGCGACGGCGGGCAAGAGTGTCGGGAACCTGCGGGCGCAGCACGGACGCGTCGTGGCGGGGAAGCTTTCCGAGCTCACGCTTGACGACAGCGAGAAGCAGGTGCGGATTGTCGGTGACATCGTTGACGACAACGAGTGGAACAAGGTGCTGCAAGGATGCTACACCGGGTTCAGCGTCGGCGGGTCATACGGCAAGAAGTGGGAGGACAAGGACCTAGGCAAGACGCGCTACACGGCGAAGCCCGTGGAGGCGAGCATCGTCGATCTTCCCTGCAATCCGAACACCGGCTTCACGGTAATCAAGGCGAACGGCGAGGAAGAGCTGCGCAAGTTCCTCGAAGGACCGGACGTCGAGTTGCTGCGCACGATTCTCATCAAGGTGGTCGAGGGCACCGAGGACAACGATTTCCTGAAGTTCCTCGACGGCGAACTGCTCAAGATTGCGGCGCGATCCGATGCCGACCCCAAGGAAGGAGAGTCGAAGTACGGAGACGTGAAGTACGCCGACGCCACCAACAAGAAGTATCCCATCGACACTCCGGCGCACATCCGTGCCGCCTGGAACTACATCAACATGCCGAAGAACGCCGCGAAGTACAGCGGCGCGGACGCGCGCTCGATCAAGTCGAAGATCGTATCGGCCTGGAAGAGCAAGATCGACGCGGGCGGTCCTCCATCGGCAAAGAAGTCTCTCGACGGCGAGGATTTGTACAAGGTCGCCGTGGAAGCATACGCGGAGCATCTGCTTGGCATTGAAAAAGCCAAGCCGGTTCTCGCATCGCTGGCGGCACTGGCTGGCGACAAGCTGGAAAAGGGTCTCTGGACAATTGGACGTCTAGCTGATTGTGTCGCGAACGTTTTCTGCATCTATCAGGACGCCCGCATGGAAGCGGATTACGAGGGCGATGGATCGGTGCTGCCCGACGAACTGATGGATGCGGCGAAGGCTTTGGGCGAGATCCTCTCTCACATGGTTGACGAGGAGCTCGAAGAACTGTTCGGTGCAGAATCGAACTCTGACTCAACATTGGAGGCTTCCATGAAACCTGAAGAACTGCAAAAGAGCGTACAGGATGCATTCACCAAGGCAATCGAGAGCGAGGATTTCTCGAAGGTGCTGGCGAAAGTCCTGGACGGCGGCGTGCTGGCGAAGGCTCTCGAGGAGCCGCTCAAGAAGTTCAACGAACGTCTCGAGAAGCTGGAGAAACAGCCAGCGCCGGGTGGTCCGATCGTCGCGGTGGCGAAAGGCACGGAAGTCGCCATCACCGAGCCGGATGCGCCCAAGCCGGTCATGGTCAACGGTCAGGAAGACAAGGGAGCGACTCTGGTCAAGGCGCTCCATGCACGCGGCGGACAGCCGTTCCAGCGGAACTAACGGGCATTTCCCAACTACCGGAGTAAATCGATGAATCCCAATATCGACCAAGTACTGAAAGCGTTGGGCGAGGCTCTGAAGATGCCGCTGCCCGACGAACTCGTCAAGGCATGGGTCCAAGCCGGATCGCCGACCAGCGGCATCACGGCCTACGATCTCGAAGCACCGGCGAAACATCTGTTTCCCGTACTCACCCCGCTGCGCAACGAAATTCCGCGAGTGGGTGGAGGCGTGGGCACGGCGGTCAACTGGCGCGCGGTCACGGGCATCAACACGAACAACATGGAAGCCGGCGTCTCGGAGGGCAACCGTGGCGGCGTCATCGCGCACACGACCGCCGACTACACCGCCGCCTACAAGGGAATCGGCCTGGAAGACAACGTGACGTTCGAGGCTGAGTACGCCGGCAACACGTTCGACGACGTGAAGGCGCTGGCGGTCATGGGACTGCTCAACGCTCTCATGATTCAGGAAGAAATCCTCCTGCTCGGCGGCGACAACAGTCTCGCGCTCGGCACCACTCCCACCCCTGCGGCGGCTGGCGCAATCACCGGCGGCTCGCTGGCGGCGGCGACCTACAGCGTGATCTGCGTCGCCCTGACGATGAACGGCGTGAACAGCGGCTCGGTGGCTGGCGGCATTCGTGCGGCGGTGTCGCGCACCAATGCCGATGGTAGTACGGACAACTACGGCGGCGGCTCGGCGCAGAAGAGCGCGGCGGTGTCGGCGACGGTTGCATCCGGTTCTGCCGGTTCGATCTCGGCAACGGTCGCTCCGGTCTCGGGCGCGGCGGGCTATGCGTGGTTCTGGGGAGCGGCGGGTGCCGAGGTTCTCGGTGCGATCACGTCGCTCAACAGCATCCTGATCACGGCCAACGCCACCGGCACGCAGACGGCGACAAGCCTCCCCTCCAGCGACAACAGCCGGAATACGCTGGCGTTCGACGGAATCCTCACGCAGTGCTACGCGCCTGGATCGGGTGCGCTGATCCTCACGCAGCCTTCGGGAACGGCCGGAACCGGCACGCCGTTGACGTCGGACAACTTCGGCGGCATCGTCGAATTCGATCAAGTGCTGAAGGACCGATGGGACAACTTCCGTCTGTCGCCGGACACGATCTGGGTCGCCAGCCAGGAGCAGCAGTACATCCAGGGCAAGATTCTGGGTACCAATGCGTCGAACGCTGCGCAGCGGTTCGTGTTCAACGTGTCGCAGAACAAGATCATGGGCGGCACGCTGGCCCTGTCTTACCTCAACAAGTTCGGCGTCGTCGGGCAGGGAGCGGAGTACGGACAGGGCAAGGAAATCCCGATTCGTATCCACCCGTTCATGCCTGCCGGTACGATTCTGTTCACGAGCAAGAGCTTGCCGTACAAGCTCAACAACGTCGCCAACGTCATCCAGGTCAAGACGCGGCGCGACTACTACCAGCTGGAATGGCCGCTCCGTACGCGCAAGTACGAGTACGGCGTCTATTCCGACGAAGTCCTGCAGAACTATTTCCCGCCTGCGTTTGCGGTGATTCGCAACGTCGGCAAGGGTTGATGTTGTTGCGGGTGAAGGCGACTTGGGCGGCATGATTTAGTAGTTCCTCGGGTCATGCCGCTCTCTTTTCTACCCAACAGGAGATAGTCATGGTAAAGATGAAGGCACACGCTGGACAGACGCATGTCCACAACAAGTCCAAGGTCTATGAAGTACTCGACGGAGTCGTCGAAGTTCCCGAAGACGAGGTTGAGACCTTCCAGACTCTGGGTTTCACGGTGATGGTCCGACAGGACAAGGAAAGCAAGAAGGGCGAGGAAGGAGACGAAGAGGAAGACGATGGCAAGGAAGAAGGCGGTTCGCGCCTTCCGCCGCACCTGCGTCCGGCCAAGAGAAGGTAGGAGGGTGTCATGGCTGCCGTTGATCTTATCACGCTTGCACAGCTCAAGGAGTACATGGGCATTACCGACACGAACTCGGACGCCGTGCTGCAGGATATGATCACGGCAGCCTCGACATTCGCCGAGACGTATTGTTCGCGCACGTTCCACGAGACCAGCTACACCAATGAAATCTACGATGGCCCCGGTGGGCGAACGCTGATGCTGCGGAACTATCCGGCGTCGTCGGTCGATTCGGTTGTCATCGACGATGACAGCGTCCCGCTGGCATCTCAGGTCAACGGGGCGGGTTATACGTTCGACAGTCAGCGTGTCATTCTGCGCGGATGCTACTGTTTCCGCATGGATTACCAGAACGTCGCGATCACGTACACCGCGGGATTCACGACGATTCCGTACGACCTGCAGGAAGCAATCATGCTCATGTGTCAGTACAACTTCAAGACGAAGAACACGGTCGGCGCGCTGTCGCGCACCATTGCGGGCGAAACGCTCACGACTGGAGGAGTCAGCGGCACGGGCGGCGGAGCGCAACTCGGCATGCCGGACAAGACCAAGTGCGTGCTTGACTACTACACCAATCTGCTGCCGTTGCTGCCAGCGTAATGGACTTTGAAGAGCTAGCACTGAAGTTCTGGAAACGCAGCAGCGTCAGCACGGAACTTGTGTCTCGAGAAATGAGCTTGGCCGGCGACATGCTGGTCGGCGCGGCGAGGAATATCGCGCAGACGACGTTCAAGAAGCGCAGACCGTACCTGGAGGAGCACATTGTTTCGCATGTCACGGAATCGGCGCGGCTGATTCGATTGACGCTTGGCACCGAGGGCGTTCCATATGGCGCGGCGCAGGAGTATGGTGCGCTGATCAGCATACCGGAATACTTCGGCAGAATAATGAAATTCATCAACCCAAGAACAGGCGATCTGGTTTTCACGAAGCATCGCAAGGCGTATCAGGTAATCTTGCCCGAACGTTCCTATATCCGCAAGGCGATACAGGAAAACTACGACGAGATACTGATGCGGCTTGACGATGCCATGCTGAGGAACTTCTAATGCAATCGACAGAGCAAGTGTACGCGGCGACGTTCGCCATGCTCACGCAACTGGCGAACGCGAATCCAGGTCTTTTCAAGACCGTGAGCAGGCGTCTGGTGCTGGTCGAGGAAGTCGATCCGTCGCAGATGCCCGGTGTATACCAGCACCAGTTGACGGCGTTCAGCAAGGAGAACACGCTGGCCGGTCTCGACATCTTCGCTTACACGATGGACTGGTACGTATACAACTATACACCAGACATGACGACGCCCACGACGCCGGGGCTCAACGCTCTCGTGGATGCGCTGCTCTCGGTGTTCCCCCGCGAGGGGACGTCGATACGCATTCAGGTCAATGGCATAACGGTGGACGTGTCGCTCAACGGGCCAGTGGAGTACTTCGAGGGTCTGCTGGATACCAAGTCGGTCGCGCGCATACATCTACAGGTGTTGGCATGATGCAAGTACTCACAGTCACGGGCATGCGCCCGACGGCGTTCAGGCATTGCCAACGCTGGATGGCGCGGCAGGACTACAAGGGTCCAGTGACCTGGATCATTGTAGACGATGGTCTGATCCAGAGCAGCATCGAGGAACTGCACGATGATTGGAAAGTCGTGTGGATTCGCCCCAATCCGCTGTGGGAGCCGGGGCAGAATACGCAGATTCGCAATCTGTCGATCGGCTTGCTCCAGGTTGACATGGCCGAGCCGCTGGCAATCATCGAGGACGACGACTGGTATTCGCCCCGCTGGCTGTCTGTGGTCGCGGAAAAGTTGAAATCTGCCAAGCTGGTCGGCGAGGCACCGGCGAAATACTACAACGTGAATACTCATCACTGGTACGAGTTCAGCAATGGCGCGCACGCCAGTCTGTGCTCCACCGCCATGCGCGATGGAGCGACAATGTGCTTTGAGACTCTGTGCCGGACGAGTGGCGAACAATTCATCGACATTCCCTTGTGGCAGGTTTACAATGGCAGTCTGCTATTCAAGGGCGACGACGTGGTTGGAATCAAGGGTCTGCCGGGCCGTCCCGGCATCGGCGTGGGGCACCATCCAGATTTTGGTCTTACCGACGAAGGCGGCAAGGTGCTCCGTAAATGGGTCGGAGAGGACGAGAAATACTATGTCTAAGGTCATCGCTGTCATCGCACCGGGGCGCACGCTGCTGAAAGAACATGTAGACGCCGTGCGCGAGGCTGGCATACCCATCGCGGTCATTTCGAACGTCTACGAGTACGCGCTGGATGCCGAGTATTGCTACTCTGGCGACGGTCGCTGGTGGGAGCATCACTGGGACGAAATGAACAAGCTCGGTTTCAAGGGTCGCAGGATCACGGCAGAAGCATCGACGGCGGGCGTGTACGGCACGGATGGCCTGGAATGGGTCGAGCATGTCCCCGACTATGTGAAGATCGGTCTCCCCGCAAAAGGAAAGGTAACAGGCACCAGCAGTGGTCATCATATCTTGTGCTTCCTGGTCAACGAGGGCTATACGGACATAATCCTTCTCGGCTTCGAGTATGGAGCGGCAGGCGACGGTCATTACTTCGGTGGTCATCCGACGGGGTTCAATGCTCCGCCGAGCGACTGGCCGGTGATGATCGAAGAAATGGGTCCGCTTGCGGCACGCATAGCGGCGCAAGGAGTCAGGGTCACGAATTGCACCGAAGTGACAGCTCTACGCTGTTTTCGGAAAGCTACGCTATCGGAGGCGTTGGCGAAGTATCAAAGCAAACCGGCAAAGGCGCGCCGGTCTGCGCGGCAGGATGCCGTGAGTGACCCTGCGTCTACCTAACGCTTTGGAGGTTGTGTCATGGCAGGTACCAATTACTTCGTCACGCAGGGTACTCAACTTTACGTGATGAACACGACAGTCACGGTTGCGGTCGCCGTAGTGGTCGCGGCGTTGCAGGGATTCCAGGGTCTCGGTGGACAGAAGGCCAGCATCAAGCTGTCCAACTTCGATTCGCCGGGATTCGATGAGTACGCGGGCGGTTTGATCGACCCTGGCAAGCCGAACGGCAATGTCATTCTGGACTTCAACTCGACGGCGCATCAGTTGCTGAACAAGTTGCTCAAGCTCGGCCAGAATGCCACCACGCAGTTCTTCTATGGCGCGGCGGACGGCACCGGCGGTCCCCCGACCGTGGTCGGTGGTAATCTTCAGCCGCCTGTCAGCGGCGTGTCGCCGAACCAGAAGTGGGCCAGGTCTGGCTTCCTCTGGACCGGTTTCGTCAACGAGTTCAGCTTCAGCGCAGCGGTGAGCAACGTCATCATGGCGAAGTTCAGCGCGCAGGCATCGGGCGCGATCCAGATGTGCGTGTACAACCAGAACAAGGGTGTCTACTTCTAGGGTCCATCTAACGGATGCTGCCGAGAAGCGGTGCGTTCCACCTATAGGGCTGACCCTACCTTAGGAGCCGCTTCTCGGTCAGCTAAAGGAGGTTTTGGGTTATGCTATCCACGCTTCAGAATCGCATTGCAGATCTTATCGCCAGAGCTGGTCCCCCGACGAAAAGGGAGCTGGTGTTCAGTGGCGAGAAAACTATCAAGAGCAACGGGGTGGAAAAACCGAATCCGGAGTACGTCGAATACGGCGAATTCACTTTCCGTCGCTTGAACTACAAGGAGCTCGATGGGCTCCGACTCAACTCGCTCAATAACAAGGGCGAATTTGATCGCGGGCTGTTCGCCGGAAACAACGCCCGGTTCGTCGCCGCTACTCTTGTGGACGATGATACACTTCAGCCCGTCTACGACTTCGATTCCGTCAACGAATGGCCGGGAGGCATGGTCGATGCGTTCGCTGCGGCGGGCAATCGCGTCAATGTGACGACCGTCGCCGCGGCGAAGGAAGTGGAAAAAAACTCCGACGCGACGCCAGCCGCAAGCTCCTAGTCCAACTGGCTGTCGAGGTATTCTACGTCCTGCCCTCTGAGCTTGAGGGCAGGATGACTATGAAGGACATGGTGGAGGTACTGTACTATTTGCGCATGGCTAATGATCAGATAACGCCGCAGGAGATTCTTGAGGCGGCTTTAGAGGACGGAGTACTGCCGTGTCCGACGTAAACGTTACAATCACTGCTAATCCGCAGCCATTCATCGACGGAATGAATGCGGCTGCCGCTTCTTCGCAAACGACTGGACTGAGCATCGTTGGTAATCTAGAAAAGATTGCTGCGACGGCGCAGCGCAGCATCAACGATGCCAAGGCGCAACTTGAAATCTTGAAATACGTCGAGCTTTCGTCGATGGAGCAGGTTGACGAGGCGATAGAGCTTGAGGTTGCGTACAAGGAAAAGCTGGTCGATGCCGACAGGACTCTCGCCGCAGCATCTCAAGCTCTTGCTGCGGCGCGGACTGAGGAGAACGCTGCGACCGACGAGCGCATAGCCAAGGTCGTCCAGGAAGCTGCGGCGTGGCAGGATAGCTCGAAAAGCATCGTTCAATCTCAGCGCGCCATTCTCGAAGCGGAGCAGGTCGCGGCAGCGGGCGGTAGGGAAGCATTCAATGCGCAGATAGCGGCCAGCGATGCTCTGCGCGCGGCGAAGGCGAAAGAAGCCGAGGAGTACGCCGCTGCCGAGGCGCTGAAAAAGAAAGCCGCGGAAGAGGCAGCCATCGCGGCGGCGGTCGAGGCAAACGCTGCCGCCAATCAGGCGCGTATTCAAGAAGCGCTGACTGCTGTCAACAAGCAGAGTGCGTTGGCATTGAAGGAACTTGCGGCGGCGAACACCGAGGTTGCCGTCAGTTCTCGCACGGCCTACGAAGTAGGCGTCCTTATTAGCGAGATGCTGTCCGGCAACTTCGCCCGGATGCAGCGCAGCATCGCCGCGCTCGGCAACAGCACCGGTTATCTCAAAGACTTGGCTTCGGGATTGGTCTCTCTTGGTGCGCCTATCCTTGCCGTAGGAGCGGCGCTCGCGGCGGTCGGCGTCGCCGTGTTTGAAGGTGGAAAGGAGATCGATGAGTACAACAAGGCGATCTTGGCGACCGGCGGAATCGCTGGAAAGACTGCCACTGATCTGCGCGAGCTTGCTGCTGACATCGGCGGGGAAATCCATAACTTCGGCGAGGCTCGTGATGCAGTGCTGGCGCTGGCGCAGTCCGGCAAGGTGCTGACTGAAAACTTCGATGAAGTTGCGCGCGGCGCTGCGGCATGGGCCGAGCTTACCGGCGAAAGCGTGAAGACCGTTGTTGCTGAGTTCAACAAGCTCGGCGACGACCCCGTCAAGCAGTCGCAAAAGCTCAACGAGCAATTCCACTACTTGACGATGGCGGAGTACGAAGTCATCGTCGCCATGCAGAAGATGGGCGACGCTGCCGGAGCGGCGGCGGAAGCGCAGAAGGCGTTTGCCGACGCAGGAGCCAATGCGTTGGCAGCTCAGGAAGAGCATGTGCCGAGACTCGTCGCCGCATGGCGCGGGTTCTTCGATTACTGGAACGTGCAATGGAATGCCATGAAGAATTCGTTCGACGAGTCGCTCCCTGCGCGCATAGCGAAGATGACTGCTGAGCTTCAAGAAGCTGAGGTCGAGCTCAAGGCGCTGAGTTTCGTCGCGGGCGGGCCAATACTCCAGAAGTTCGCCGATAACGTCGAGCTTCTGCGCGGCAAACTGAACATGCTGCGCATGGAGGAAGCTGATACCTCGTCTACTGAAAAGGCCGTCGCCGCCGAGAAAGCACATCTTCAGGCGTTGCAGGACGCCGGCATCGCGGCGGAAGCGACCGCCAACAAGATGGCGCAAGAGTTCGCCCCCAAGGTCGATAAGATGACCGAGGCGATACAGAAGGCGACCATCGCATACATGACGATGGTACAGGGCTGGCTGGCGGCAGCGGCGGCAAATCCATTTCAGGGATTCCAGCATGGCTTGGAATCGGTCGTCAACTTCTTCGCCGGTGGCAAGAATGCCTTGACCGACTATATTCACCTTATCGAGAATATCGAGACGAAGTTCAAGGAACACCCCAAGACCGTCGCCGACGTGGCGCAGGCGTATCGTAATCTTGAAGACGCGGTGCTGTCGCTCGAAGAAAAGTCGAACCCGCAGCTCAAGATATGGGACGAGTACCAGAAGTCGATCAACGAACTCGTCAGCAAGATGCAGGCGTACATCAAGGCGCATGGGGACGCTGCTGCCGCTGCCGAAGAATTTCGCCGTGGCGAGGCTGCGGCGCGCGCCGAAATGGAAAAGAGTCAGGAGGCGCTTGCTAGGCGCGCCGATGTTCTGGGCGAATACCAGAAGATGCTTGGCGACTCGGCCAAGCAGGAAGCATTCACCAAGGAAGAAAAGTTCATCGCGGCGGCGGTTGACGAGGCGACCAAGAAGTACATTGCTGCTCAGGAAGCCGGCGTCCAAATGAAGCAAACTCTTGACGAAGTGCGCGAGGGCGTGGCGACGAGCGCGAAGTCTTGGTACGATTGGAAAGAGGCAGTCGATTTTGCCAAGAAAGGAATGCAGGACTTTGAAAATGAGATCGCCGGCGGATTCAAGTCGGTGTTCAGTGAGATCGGCGACCTGCTGACAGGGCAGGTCAAGACAATGAAGGACTTCTGGAAGACGATGTTGTCGGACTTCCAGCACACCATCTCGCAGATGATTGCGACGGCCCTGGAGCTGCAATTCCTTGGGCCGCTCATGTCGAGCCTGGGATTTAGTGCCGCCCCCTACGGAGGCGCGGGCGGCGTCAATCCCATGACACTTGGCATGCAGGCGGCGCAGTCTTACATGATGGGCGGTGGCGGCGGAGCTGGCGGTGGCGGAATTGGCGGCGTATCCAATCTTGGCGGTGGCATCAGCAATCTGCTTGGCGGTTCTGGACTCGGCGGTCTTGGCACGTTCCTGTTCGGCGGCACCGATCTCGGTGGGGCTGGCGTTCTGGCCGCAGGACAGACCGGCATCGAGGGCGGCGGTTACGCGCTGACGAATTGGGCGACTGGAGCAGGACAAGCTGCCGGTGAAACATTCACGACCGGCTTTTTGAACAGCAGCATGGACAGCATGATGTCCGGCGCGAGCGGTTCTTGGGCCGGAGCGATCGGCAGTGTCCTCGGCGGCGTCTTCGGTGGCTATGAACTTGGCTCTGCCATCGGCGGCAAGGCAGGCGGTATCATCGGTGGCGTCGGTCTTGGCGTGGCGGCGTACTTCGTCCCCGTCATCGGTTGGATCGCGGGCGCGGCGGCGCTCATCAATTCGATGACCGGCGGTGGACTGTTCGGCACCAAGTACGCGCCCACCGGCGCGACAGAGGCCGACATCTCGATTGGCCCCGGAGGCGGCAGCGTTCAGGACTACATCACCGAATCGAAGAAGAAAGCACTGTTTGGCGGCACGTCGTACAAGACTGTCTCGCAGGCTGGTACCGAGGAGCAGAACGCCGCCGCGGACCAGATGTATCAGGCCATTCTCAAGAATGTTCAAGACTTCGCTACTGCGGTGGGCGGGCAGGCGGCGGAGGTCGTGGCAGGTACATTCAAGATTGCGACGGACAAGGCTGGCAAGCAGACGATGACCAGTGTCGTCGGCGGCGAGACGTTCAAGGGCGAGACTCAGCAGCAGTTCGCCGAGCGCATCCAGGCTGGTTCGTTCCTCGAAGTCCTCGACAAGATGGGTCTGGGAGCGAGCAAGTTCGTTTCTGGCTTCAAGGCTGACGCAGACAAGTATTGGGCCGCGGTCCAAGACTTCGCCACGGCAACGGCAACGGCGGTCGCCAATCTGCAGAATGGCATGAAGTTCATGGCGCTTGGGGCGACCCAGACCGTCCAGGACGTCATGAAGTTCGTCGAGGCGAATCAGCAGGCTGGCGAATCGTTGACGCAGACCTACGACCGTCTGGCGAAGGCTCAGGCTGCGTACAATCAGTTCGTCGGGCAGTTCATTCCGCCCACGCAGTACACGACCAACTTCCAGGCGGCGCTAGGACAGATCAACCAACAGATGATCGCCAACATCGCGCAGGCGAATGCGCTGGCGAAGGCGGCGGGCGCGCAGGGTGCATCCGAAGAAGATCTGGCGCATATCCACGAATACGCTGCGGCGCAGGCGGCGGCAGCTCTACTGCAACTGGAAGATTCTGCTCAGCAACTGGCGTTCAGTCTCAAAGTGACGAACGTCGGCACGTTGCAGCAGATGAACGATTCGATTGACGCCATAATCAAGTCTGCGCAGCAGGCGACCACGACCAATGACACCGTGGCGACTTCCGCACGCACGGTGAACATCGCCACCGGGCAGTATGGTGCGACGATGCAGACGGTAGCGAAGATTGCGACCGACAGCATCAACCTGATGCTCGGCTCGCTTTCGACGCTCAACGACCAGCAGAAGTTGCAGTACGCGCTCACGAGTCTGCAACAGGGCACCGGCGCGACGCGCGAGCAGGTATTGCAGATTGGTCAGCGTCTGTACGCTTCGTCTGAGGCCTACGTTCAGCTGTTCAACGAAGTCATGCAGTACAGCGACCCCTCCAAGGGCGGCGGCGCTGGAAAACTGGCTGGCGGCATCTATACCAAGACCATCGGCGGCGACACTACCGGCGGCGCGGCAGCAGACAAGACGATGCCGAAAGATTGGACCGATACCATGCAGCAGTGGATCGGCACCGGACTGACGCAGGCGCAGTGGAACAAGATGTCGCCTGACGACAAGAATAATCTGTTGCAGCTGATCACGAACCGCGATTCGGCGGCGGCAGCGCAGACTGCGGCCAGCTTCCAGAATCTGGCGCACAACGTCGCCGACATCGCAGGAGCGAGCGGCAAGGATGTGATGACCGTACTGTCCGACATGAAAATCAACACGGCGGCGCTGGAAAAGGGACTGGGCCTCAAGTCTGATGCCGAGCTCAAGGCATACCTCGAGAATCTGGAAAAGCAGACCAATAGCGCCGACCAGAACACGACCGACATCGTCAACGCCATCACTGCGCTGCCTCCGCAGATCGCTGCTGCCATCAAGAGTATCATGCCGAGCAGCGACGGTGGAACGCCGTCTACCAGCGGCAAGCCTGGAATGCGGACGGCGCGTGCCATCAGCGATGATGACGCCACCGCCATCGGCACTGCCACGGCACGGGCGTTGATGCCGGTCACGAACGTCAATCGTAACATCCGCGGGAGATAGTCATGCTTGTACGTCGTAATCTCGCGCTGACGGTATCCCCCGCAGCGGGGGCGAGTAATCTCCGTCTCGAAACGAACATCACGTTGCCGGTGCGGAAAGGTTCGCCCATCATTGGATCGCTGATCGGGCGCGGCGGCACGGGTCCGTACACCTATTCGCTGACCAGTCCGCCTGCGTGGTTGACCATCACATCTTCGACCGGCGTATTGAATGGCACCCCGACGGCGGTCGGTCTGGTTTCAGTAATCGCCACAGTGACGGACAGCGCCACGCCGACGCCCGCGACCTATACGATGGTCTTTACCATCAACGTTGTGTCGAAGATGACGGCGACCGCCGCGACTCTTCTGCCGATGGAGGAAGGATGCGCGTACAGCTACGCCGTCGCCGCCAGTGGCTTCACTACGTCGTTGACCTGGACACTGTTGAATGGCGCGCTTCCCGGTGGCATCACGCTGACCAGTACAGCGAACACCGGCGTTCTTGCCGGTACGCTTGCGGCGAACAGCGGCGGCGGTCCAGGCAGCACGGGCGGTCTTGGATACACGTTCACCCTGCGCGGCACAGATGCGTCGGGCGACGTCATCGATCTGCCGTTCTACATGCTGGTCGCTTCCCCGCTGACCTGGACCAACACCATCAGCACTTCTGTTCCGGTGACGCTGGGAACGAACTACCCCAATCTCATTGCTTCGATCTACGGCTACCCGATCGGTCAGGGTTACAATACCGCGAATCTGGCCTTTGGCGTCATCGCGAATACGGGAGTGCCACCGTTCCGCATCACCAATCTTTCGCGCATAAGCAGCAGCGTGGCGAACGGCATGGATTGGATCAAAATAACGAATGCCGGCGTGGCGTATGGCAAGCCAGATCGGCTGGTGCCGCTGGTGCCGCAGGCTGGCATACAATATGATGTCGTAGATGCGTGCGGGGCAGTGGTCCATGCTCCCGGCGTCGGCCTCTATGTCGTCGGGCCAAACACGGCGATACAGATGCAGGATTCAACGTCCGGGGTCGGCCTGCAAGGGCCGCAGACGCAGAACTTCGGTGCGGCGTTCAATGTCACGTCAGATTCGCTGACGGCGACGGTCGATGGCGATCCGGCATGGCCCGGGACGCAGGGCTATTTCAATTCTATCGGATCGTTCGGCACTTCTCCGAACGCGGCTGGCGCCAGTACGTCCGGCAGCATGCTCACGCTGCAACCGGCCAGCACGAGCTTCCCCGGCGGCGTCTCAACCGTGGCGCAGACTTTCGCGGGTATGAAGACGTTCGCCAACGGTATTCAGTCGAATGCGAATGTCACGATAACGGCGGGTGGCCTGACGATAAACGCGGGAGGATTCAACGTCACGGGCGGCTCGCTGGTCACTGGCAACCTGAACACGACCAACGTTTTCAGCAACACGGCGGCGGTGGCGTTCCCCGGCGCACTGGCGGGCGCGTGGTCATCGCTGTATTGCGGCGCGGCCACCGGCGCGACCATCTACGGGTTTGGGACGACGAACGACGTTTCGTTGATGAATCGTACGGGAAACGTGGTCCTGGGAATCACGGCGAACACGCTGAACGCGACGTTCGCTGGTGCCGTTGCCGCGACCGGCGCAGTGACTGGATCGAACCTGTCCGGCACGAATACCGGCAACGTGAGTCTTGCCGCGTTGGGCAGTTCCCCCAATGCGAACGGCATGACGCTGGTCGGGCAGGTGCTGAATCTTGAAGCGGCCAGCGTTTCCTTTCCAGGCGCAGTGAGCATCGTGGCGCAGACGTTCGCCGGCGTCAAGGCGTTCAACAATGGCTTTACGTTCGCGGCGGCGAGCAGCGGCACGGCGAACTTCACCGTGGCTGGCGCGGCGGGAACTCTGATCGCTGGCAACATGCTCAAGGCGGCGAATGGGTGGGCTGACGCAACGGTCGCAGCGCAGGGCAATGGATCATATTTCGGCTGGAATCGAATTGCGGGCACGGCGGAAACCGATTTCGTCAATTATCATAGTGCGGGCGCGGGCGGTTTCTACTTCTTCGATACTCCTGATGGCGTAACCTTCACCTATATCGCACGCATTACTCCGACCATCGCGCAGTTCGGTGATGCGACGCATGCGGTTCTAGGGCAGTTCTATGGACCGAATGGAACGCTGTGGGAATGGAACAGCACCGTGGGCGGCGGCGTGCTGCTGGATGGCGGCACGACGGCGGATACGCGCATCCTGTTTCGCAACGGCAATGGCTCCCCCACCAGCGCATTGTCGTTGAATTTCACCAACGCCTACGACGCAGCAGGAACGTTGACATTCCAGAAGCGCACGACAGCCAACGGCTTTGTTCAGAATATCATGGGCATCAGCCTGACGGGGCCGACGATCTGGATCGGCGCGGGCGGTGCGGGCACGCAGAACGGCTTGCTCAATGTCAAGGGCGAACTGCAATCGCAGACGTTCGGTTGTGTCAATACATCGCAGACCGCCAGCACGGCGGCGACCACGGTCAATTGGCCGGCGGGGTTCGTGCAGACGGTGACGCTGGTAACTGCGGTGAACACGACGTTCACATTCACGTCTCCGCCCAATCCGTGCATCTTGATGTTGAAACTTATTGCTCCGGCGAGCGGTACGACCCCGACAATCACGTGGCCCGCCACGGTCAAGGGCGCTCCCCCGGTAACAGTTACGCTCGCCAAGACTTCAGTGCTGGAATTCTTCTTTGACGGCACAAACTACTTCTTCATGTCGTCTTGCCAGAACGTCTAAGGGTTATCACGATGAGCGTAATCTACTCTGTTCTCGACCCGAACCGCTGCGATGCTAACCTCTCAGTACAGCAGGGCGGTCTGGTCGTCACGACAGCTCCGTTGAATGGCGCGGCGCTCGACATTCATCGCGCGTGCTTCGGAACGCTCGCGCTAGGCAGCGGCCACATTGGATTCGAGTGCCAGTTCTGGAGCAACTCGCGTCCGAGCGCGGGGTTGGTGAATCTGTGCAGCGTGGGCGTGGCGACCCCGGACAGCCTGACCAGCAAGATGGTCGGCGAACAGACGACGTCCTTCGGCCTGAATATCTGCACCGGCGCGAACGCCAGCGGCATCTACAACAACAATGCTCTGGTCGGCTCGGCGTTTCCGCAGATCGTTGCCGAACGATCGGTCATTTCTGTGCTGCTGTACAACGATCCAAGCGCGCCGTTCGTCTCGTGGAGCGTCGATGGCAATTATCTTGGACAGGCGACGCTCCCCACAGGCAAGTTCTGGGTGCCTGCGGTCAGCATCGGCAGCGCCACTCCGGGTGATGTATCCGCTTACCTCAACTTCGGCCAGCGTCGCTTGAACTATACATCGCTGATGGCGAACGTCGCCACGGTAGCGACGCCCATTGTCATTGCCGGCTTTTCGGAGGTGATAAGCGGCGGGCAGAGCACATTCTATCTTAGCATCATCGACGAGGGCATCACGTCGTCGGCGGCAGACACACCGGCGAATGCTCAGTTCCGTCCGCGTATACTCGTCCCCGAGCAGTTTTACATCGACCGCCAGCCCAAGGTCTGGCCCGACGGCGACACGACCGTTCAGCCTGCGGGATACGGCCAGCTTCAGCTTGACAACTACGATGGATACTTCAACGCATTGCTGACTGGCGACGTGCGCGACAGTATTATCGTTCTGAAGTCCGTCCCCGCCGGTTCGTTGCTGACCGGCACGGCGATACTCAGCGCGCCGACGCTTGGCACATTCTTGATCGACAGCGTGGACAGCAGCAACGAGGATATACTGAACGTTACGGTGAAAGACGTGCTGGCGCGGCTGGACAAGGTGCTGCCGTCGCTCTACAATCCGCCGTTCGTAGACCAGAGCGCGGCGAACCAGATGGTACCGCTCACGTTCGGCTCGGTCCGCAACCGGGTGCCGCAGTTGATCGATCAGCCGAACCGCATATTCCTCATGCACGACTCGGTGATTTCTAACGTCACCAAGGTCGCCGACATGGCAGCGGTACTCGATCCTAACTCCAGTCCACCGCAGTACAACGCGGCGGTGAGCAACAGCGGCATCCAGCTGAATGTGATGCCGGTCGGCAAGCTCACGGTTGATTGTTCCAGCTACGGTACACAGACTCCCGTTACTGGTGTAGCGGACGTGCTGGGAGGCAACGGCAAGTTCAACGGTACGTGGGCTGGCAGTCCACTCGTTCCGCCGGGATGGGCGTTTACGTTCAACGATCCGAGCGCGTCGGGCAAGGTCGGGACGATCACCAAGGGAGCGGCGAACTACGGCGGCAGCGGCGCGACCGTCATGGGCCTCACCAGTCAGCTCTTGTGTCAGGTTGGCTCGAACGATGGCGCGTGTCTCGCCACGACGACCGCCGTGCTGAAAGCAGGGATGACTTATCGTCTGTACTTCACGCTGAACGGCGTGACCGGCCCCGTGACGCAGGATCAATGGCAGTCGGGCGGCATCGTCGTCACCACGGCGTTGCTTTCTACCATGACTGGCAACCCCAAGACGGGGGACATCATCGCCGGTTCGGGTTATCCGCTCCAGCCGTTGCACTACTCCGGCAACTACATGTCTCCGCACAACTACGTCTTTGAGTTCACGGTCCCCGTCGGGGCTGACCGCAAGCTGTATATCATGCTCACGACGTATGCGCAGACCGCCGGGCAGCCGACCGGAACGTGGCAGGCGTTGATCTACAACATTATTCTGGAGCAGTTGGGGCAGTTCACCACGTTCCCGCAGCAGGGTATTCCGTTCGCCAATTACCTCAACGAAATTCTCGTCGTCCGCGGCAACGAGCAGGCGAGTCTGTTCAACGCGACCGAGGCGGCGAACGTCACGCTGCGCGATCTGCCCATCACCATCGGTGGCGTCCCCTACGCGGCAGGAACGGTGCTGCCGTGGGGCATCAGCTTCGATTCGCCGCCGAACATCCTGAACGACTGCATCCGCCCTGCGCTCGACATGCGTTGCTTCACCGTGTTCACCGACAATACGGGGACGCTACGCTTCCGCCGTCTGGTCGATCCCAGCGACCCCAAGCCGTTCGGCGTGACCAGGACGATCAAGGCTGACTTCGACAAGACCAACGTCAAGCGTCCGATCGTCGTGTCCGTGGACCAGGCGCAGAACTTGACTACGCTGATTGGCTCGCGGCGTAATCCGTCGCCGTTCAGCGCCAGCGACTTTATCACCGATCAGGTGCTGGTGCCGCAATCGCTCAAGATGATGTACATGCGGACGTCCCAATACTGGCGCACGGCGGCATACTTCCCCGCAGGGCAGTACGTGAATGCCGTGAGCGCGCCGGTGTTCGATTCGCTGTTCGACAATCCGGAAGATGCACAAGTCGAGATCGACCGTATCATCGGCATATTCCGTCCGCAGATTTACAGCGACGGCACCAGCACGACCGGCAAGCGCACGTTCGTAGAGTTCACGGCATTCTACGACGATCCCGCTAGCGTGGGCGTGACGACGTTCGCCGCAGTCACCGATCTGCAATACGGCGATATCATCAAGTTCACGTACCCGACCCCGATAGGCGGGGTCTGGTTCAACGGGGCATACGGCGTGATCGTCGGCTGGCGTATCTACCCGTTTGCGAATCAAATTACATTGAAGGTGATGATATGATAATCGGATACAGCGACTACTACGCCGCCAGCCCTGCCGCCATCGTGCTCAGCGGAAGCCAGACGCCCGCGCCTGCATTCCTGACCAGCGACGGCGGCATGCTGATGGACGACGCGCGCACCGGCACCGTGACGAGTCTCACCATGACGGGCGGCACGCAGAGTATCAGCGTTTACACGCGGCTGGCCGTGACGTTGACCAGCGTGCTGGACGCCGTCCCCTATTGGGGCGTCATCGGCATCGCCAATGTTCAAGGACTGCCAGCAGGCACCAAGATCGTGTTTGGCGGCAATGGTGTCACGCCGTCGATCACGCAGCGTCTTGCGCCCAATGATCGTGGCGAGCTTGGAGCGTGGGCCATTGGTGGCCTGACGATAAGCGGCGCGACGAACTGGATTACCATCTACAACGACGTGAACGGCTCGGCATCGCTCCCCGCCGCGTCCGCCATCGGCATCGGTGAGTTTTTCGTCGGCAAGGCGATCTACCTGCCGTCGCTGGTGGAATCGGCAATCGCCGACGACCTTCTGGACATCAGTCAGTACAATCGCAGCAACGGACAGCAACTGTATCAGCTCATGCGCAAGCCGTGGCGCGAGATGTCGCAGACGATGGGGCGCTTTACCGTGGCGCAGGGCGAGGGCAAGGGACAGTCTGCTCTCCCCGACGGTTCGGGCAGCGTCATCGACTTGCAAACTCTGCGTGCTCAGCTCGTCGTCGCGCGCAAGTGCGCCGTGTGCGACGTCCCCAGTCAGGGCTTTGCCGGTATCACAACTGGCTTGACGAATGGATTCAAGGTCGATACGACGATGATGCAGGCGTCGTGGATGGTAGCAAGGATGACCAGCGCCGGCAAGCTCTCGCTCGACAGCACTACCCGTTACACCTGGAACCCGACGTTCCAGGAAGCGCTGTGACGCAAGGGTCCCGTCGCAGTACTCAACTTACCGACCCCGGAGGAATTATGAGCAAGATACTACCAGCACTGAGCGATGTTCCATTTGTTTTTCCAACTCCAACCGGCAATCCGAAAGGAGTACTGACGCAGCCCCGCGCCGGCACCGCAGCGGTGATGCTCTGCGATCTCGAAGACATGATCCACTTTGCGCTGACCTACGACGGCTGGGATAAGGCCGACTACGGCAAGTCGGCGCGCGGGTGGGCGGAGAACTCGCTGCGTCTTATCCAGATCCAGTCCACCCCGGAGAAGTTCGCCGATCTGCCCGAGGCCGACGTAGAAGCGCTGAACTACGCCTGCACCTGTTCGCGCATGTTGCAGTCCGGCGACGCCAATCTGACGATGACCGGATACACTGCATCGGAAAAGGCGGCGGCTGGCTACCGCGTCGCTCCTGGCGTCGGAGCGCTGCCCAATGACAACTACGACGAGAACGGCAAGCTGTCTTGGCGCGGGTATCGCGCAGGGGACGGAACGGCGCGCGAGGCGTTCTACGGGCAGATGATCAGCGACATCAACCGCGGTTCGTATCTCTACACCGCATAGCGTCACGGCGGGCCAAGGACGGCCCCTTTTCTGGAGGTTATCATGGGCATGAACTTTGAAACTGTAGTCATCGGCTTTCTTTTCGGCATCGGCTTCCACGTCGCGGGCTGGCTGGTAGGACTGGTCGGCAGTCTTATCCGCAAGGCACCATGAAAGACATCGTCAAGTATTCGCTAGGCATTCTGGCGCTCGCCGCTGATACGGCGGCGAGTTTCTATGCGGGCGAGTATCGTCAAGAGAGTTTCGATGTCGTGATTACCACGTCGTTGATCAACACTCTTAACCGGATCGAGCGAGCCTGTACGAAGACTCCCGAGCTTCCCGCCAAACAAGCCGCCCCTCCGCAACAAATCCAGTACCCCGTCCAGGCATCGCAGTAGTAAAATGGGCATGGGGGTGGCGCAACTGTAAGGGTCGTCAATATGAGTACTAATCGGCCTGCCGGAAACGGAGGTCTGGCTGAACTATTCCGTAAGAAACTGGAATACTCGAACATTGACCTCGGCCTCGCAAAGAGGCTGAAGTTCAAATTGGTAGACAAGGAACATTCACCGCCGGGGCTCCCCGTGGCGGCTGGCGGTTTTATAATCCCGTACTTCGACTTGAAAGGCTCGCCGACGCAGTTCTGGCGATACCGGTATCTTGAAGATACGCGCGTTGGCACCTTCGCCACGCAGACTGAAGAGAAGCCGTTGCGCTACGCGCAGCCCGGCAAGTCGATCAACGAACTCTACCTTCCGCCGTTGGTATCGTGGAACGATGTAGCGAAAAACTCCTCGCAGCCCATCGTCATTACCGAGGGCGAGCTCAAATCCGCATGTGCCACGGCATTCACCAAGTATCCGACGGTCGGTCTGGGCGGAGTATGGTGCTTCCGTGCCGGTGTTCATAATCTGCACTTGCTTCCGATGTTCGACAACTTCGTCTGGAAAGATCGGGAGGTCTTCGTAGCTTATGATTCCGACGCCGCAACCAACCCTAAAGTCATCGTCGCCGAGAACGCGCTTGCTCATGAGCTTTTACGTCTCGGTGCTAATCCACGCATCGTCCGCGTCCCAAGTCTGCCGCAAGTTAAGAAGACGGGGCTGGACGATTACATCGTCGCGCGGGGAGGTAACGGCGCTTTTGAAGACCTTCTTGATCGCGCCTCCAAATGGTCGGCGGCAAAGGAACTACACACTCTTAATGAGGAAGTTGTGTATGTCCGTGATCCAGGAATGCTTATACGATTTGATACGAACCAGCGCATTTCTCCACGTGCTTTCGTCGAGCATGCGTTTTCAACACGCATATATCATGAACAAGTATCTGATTCCAAGGGCGAGAAAACTCGTCTCGTCGAAAAGTCCGCGCCGCGCGAATGGCTCAAGTGGCCGCATCGGGCTGAGGTCGCTCGAACTGTGTACGAGCCTGGAAGTCCCCAGATTACTGACGGAAGTTACAATCTTTGGTCAGGATGGGGATGCGAACCCAAGCGCGGAGAAATAGGACCGTGGCGCGAACTTCTGGACTATATGTTCAAGGGTCATCCCGCCGAGCGCAAGTGGTTCGAGCAATGGTGCGCGTATCCAATCCAGCACCCCGGATTCAAGATGTACAGCGCGGTCCTGGTCTGGGGTAGCGCCCACGGCACCGGCAAGTCATTCGTCGGGTATTCATTGTTCAAGATCTACGGCAAGGAAAATTCCATCGAGGTGAAGGACCGGCACCTGCAATCCGCCCATAATGAGTGGGCCGAGAACAAGCAGTTCGTCATGGGCGATGAAATTACCGGCAACGACCGGCGGAGCGCTGCGAACGACCTCATGAGCTTGATTACGCAGCAGGAAATAATCGTTGACCGCAAGTACATCCCAACCTTCACCATCCGCGATTGTATCAACTGGTATTTCACCAGCAACCAGCCCGACGCTATCTTTCTGCAGGACAAAGACCGGCGCTACTTCATCCACGAGGTATTGGGCGATCCCCTGCCGCGCGAGTTCTACGTCAAGTACGAAGATTGGATCGGCGGGCCACATATCCTCGGCCCCGGCGTGCCGGCGTTGTTCTACCATCTGCTGCATGTCGATCTCACCGGCTTCGATCCGCGCGGTCCTGCTCCGTTCACGGTCGCCAAGTACAACATGCTTGAGCTTGGACGCAGCGACATCGGGACATGGGTCCACGCGTTGTCCGAGAATCCTGGCAGCGTGTTGCGCATCGGCGACGTTCCCATCAACTACGCGGTGTGGCGGGTGGAGGACCTGCTTCGCATCTACGACCCCGATGGTCGCACCAGAGTCACGGCGAATGGACTGGCGCGTGAACTGCGGCGACAGGGGTTCCGGCAGGCGTACAACGGAATGCCGGTGCCGACCAGAACCGACGGCCAGGTCAGGCTCTGGGTCATACGATCTATCCCCGACAAGATCGCCAACAGCGGCAAGGTCGGTCTTCTGTACGACGACGAACGCCGCATCCATGTGAAGTACAAGCCGCGGGAGAAACCGCAATGAGGAATGAATTCGGCTACTACGAACTCATGGGCTGCCATGCGCAATCGACGGACGAGGAGGTTGCGGCGCAGTGGCGTTCGCGGGCGCGGGCTGCTCACCCCGACAGGGGCGGCGATCCTGATGCGTTCGCCCGGCTGTCGGAGGCGCACGCCGCCATCTATAGCTCAGCGTCCCGTGCGCGGCTCGCGCGCGTGCTGGCGGTGCTAGGCGCGGCGTGCGACCGCTGCGGGTCAACAGGCGAAATGAGGAGGCAACGCGGATGGGACAAAGTGTTAAGCCTCCCTTGCGACGCCTGTAGGGGCGCGGGTTTCGTGCCGTAAGATCTTGTAACTGCGCATTGGCGCGCGTGCGCCATTGTGTTATACTAGGCGTGCCGCCCGGTCGTGGGCGGCCTAATGAAACCAACAAAGGGTCAAGTATATGAAAGTCAAATACCTGCGACGCGAGAATGTGATCCGCTACCTTCCGGAAAAGGAAGGCGACAAGCCGAGGGATGAGGTGTTCAAGTCGGTAAGCCTTGCGAAGAAAAAGATTCTCGAGCTGACCACGGTGGTCCGGCCGGGGCGCAAGACTCAGTACTTCCACGGATTGGCCCGCGTCGTCGCAAAGTTCTGAACTATCTACCGGGCCACGGATGGCCCATTAACCGAGGAACGATCAAATGCACAAGAACATTACATCAACGATGTGGCATGGGGTGAGGACTGGCAACCGCAAGGTGTACGCGCGGCGGACGAAGACGACGCACAATCTGTGCCGCTGCGGGCACATGGGGTGCGACCACGACGGAAGATGTACGGCGCGGATGGATCACGACCGGCGCAGACGATGCAAGTGCAGGCACTTCGTCCCCGTACCGCTCCCGCGCAAGAAGATTCGGTTCGTCGCGCCCAAGGCACCGAAGACAAAGGGAGGGAAGAAGGAGATCAACAAGTACCTCGAACGCACGCCGCCCGTGGTGCGCGAGATGAACACGACGCTGCCGCAGGCGTCGTCAGTATGTTGGGTCAGAACGAGGGTCTGGGCATGAATCAAGTATTCGACACCCCGAAGGCAATCAAGGCGTATCGCCTGATCGTTGTTATCAAGGCGCTGAGGCTCGAGATGCGCGGGCTCAGACATTCTCGCGGATCGGTCGCCGCTCTGTGGCGGCAGCACTACGGCATGAGCAGGCGCGCGCCCATCGAGTGCGTGATCGCCCGCGTGCAAGAAGACCTCGACAAACTGGACCAGGAGTGAACCAATGACAAGGCGTATCAAGAGCAACGTACACCGCGCGAGCAAGATGGCTGCCGAGGGGCGGCAAATCTCGAAGAAGTTCATCGTCAGCTCGCGCAGCGCATGCCTGCAATGTATCGTGCATGCGCGCAACAGATGGGAGGCAGTCGAGATGGCGCGCGCACGGAGCACGGCGTTCAACGCCAAAGACACAATCGCCATGCTGGCAGAATAAGAACTAGATACATGACCATTGATTACATACGAGAGGAACTGAAAATGACTATCGTCGTCACCGGCTACAATACCAAGAAAGACCTCAAGGCTGCCATCGGGCAGCGTCTTCAGTACCAGTGCTTCGGCCTGGACCGCCCGCCCCCGGAAAACGGCAAGAAGATTGTCGTCGCCAATCGCCCGCACATCACGGGGCGCGGCCGGGAGTTCTTCGCCCTCGTGGACCTCGAGAATGGGCTGATCGCCAAGGTGGTGTGATATGCGCCTGAAACCGGGTCAGCATAGCCATCGCTGTCAGTCGTGCAAGACGATCTGGGCGCATGGCGAGGAAGTGTTCAACAACGACGCCGCGCACGCCTGTCCGCAGTGCGGCGAATCGGAGTTCTGGATCTACCGTAACTACGGCGAGCGCCGCCCGCGTCGCGTGTCGCAAGAGGATCGGGCCAGGATGAAGGCACTTGAACTGCTGGCCGAGTTTCTCGAAACGCTGCGGAGGCTAAGATGAACTACACTGCAGACCGTTTCCTCGACGGCATGTCCAAGAAGCTTGCGCAGGGATTGCGCAAGGCTTGGGCCGCAGGAGGCCAGCTCGTTTCCGAGAAGGTCCCCAAGGAAGCTCTCCCCGCCGTGCTGATATTGGCAGCGTGGGGCGAGCGCATCGAAGTGCAGATCGTGGACGACTATGAGGTACTCCTCGAACGTACACGGCAGGCGTTCAAAGACAACGGTCTGCATCACCCGGACCTGTTCTTCGCCTCGGCCATTTGCATCATGGCCGAGCGCGGACAGGAGTTAACCGTTGGTAGTTTCGAGACTATCAACATACCCAACTTGTTCAACGAGTTCTTTAACCTAGAGGAACGATCAGATGAAGAAGAGTGAAACCCCGCTTGTGATCAGCCGCAACGCCGTCGCAGAGTTGCTCGACAAAGAACTGCGCAGGCACGGCGAAGTGCTGCACCGCGTCGTGGAGGAACATCGCGATCCAACTCAATACACGCGGTTGAGCGCGTTCGTCGTCGTGCGCGATGCCGGTGGCTACGAAGATTGGAAGATATACGAAGTGAAGCTCACGTATTTCTGGGACACTTCGCTCACCGTTTACTTCTGGCCGAAGAACGCCAAGGCGCGGCACAAATGGCGGCGCACGAAGATCGACCGGCCCAACCACCACTGTCTCAGCCAGGACGACTTCTACCTTATCCAGTCGTTGTTGCTGGATGGACGGTTCTTTCGCAGCATGCGCGAAGCGCAGCGTGCGTGCGAAGAACTTGATCACGACTACACAATCTGAGGAATGACCATGGAAAAGAAACCAATCGCCGCAGAGTTCGCCCGCTACTACGTATGCTGCCTGAAGGAAGCATGCGACATGGGGGTCGCCAAGAACCCCGAAGTCGGTCAGCCGTTGGCCGACATGGTCAAGCTGCAGACGCAGAGTGCATTCTTTGCCGGCTTTTCTGCGGCGATCCGGTTCATGAGCGAGCCGGAAAAACTGCTGGTCAGCATGATCGAGCTTTTGGATTTCGTCAACCTCAAAATTAAGGAGAACGAAAATGAAAGTAATGCTGGCCGGAAAGGCTGATCTCAGCAAGCTGACATACCCGGTCCTGGTCTCGGCGAAGTACGACGGCGTGCGCGCGTATGTCGAGAACGGAGTCGTGTACTCGCGGAACAACAAGCCGATCCCCAACGAATGGGTTCAGCGGCGGTTCGGAATGTGCAACGGTCTCGACGGCGAGCTGATCGTGGGGGACGAAGTCGCTCCGGACGTATTCAGGCGCACGCAGAGCGAGGTAATGAGCATCGATGGCGAACCGGACGTATTGTTCTACGCCTTCGACCACTACCCGTTCCCCACTGCGCCGTTCCGCGATAGGATCAGCTTCGTCGCGCGGTTCGCGGCGAAGCACAAGCACGTCGTTCTGGTCGAGCATACACTCTGCCCCAAGCGGAGCATCGTCGATAAGGAGGAGCGCAAGTACATCGAGCTTGGATATGAGGGTATCATGATTCGCGATCCCTTGGGGCCGTACAAGTTCGGACGCAGCACGGCGCTGGAGGGTTATCTGCTGAAGCTCAAGCGGTTCGCCGACAGCGAAGCGGTCATCATCGACGTAGAGGAGGAAATGCACAACGCCAACGAGAAGGGCGACGACGGCAAGCGCACGTCGCACAAGGCAGGGATGGTGCCGAAAGGGACGCTCGGCGCGCTGCGCGTGAAGGACTGCACGACCGGCAGCGTATTCAACGTCGGCTCTGGATTCTCGGCCGGCGAACGGATACACCTGTGGCGACAGCGGCGCACGTTGCCGGGCAAAATCATCACGTACAAGTATTTCCCCGTGGGCGTGAAAGACGCGCCACGCTTTCCAACGTTCGTAGGCTTTAGGGAGGACCTGTGAGACTTGTAGCTATTGCCATCGTTTGCATCGGAGCAGGGATGCTCACGGCAGCTTGGGCGCTGCTGGCGTTCGTGATACCAGAAGATTATCAATGGTACTGCGCGACGTTCGTCGTCGCGTGGGGCGTGATCTCTGGTGTCAGCACAGGACTGTTCTGGTCAGGCCTTATCCATATTCACTATCGGCGCAAGCTGAAGGAGGCGTTACGTGACCAAGCGACATGACTGGCAGTACCGGCTTGAAGCATGCGGCGAAGTCGTTGGATTCAGCGACGACTACGATCGCGCCATCAAGCAGGCGAAGGAAAAGGCCAAGAAACTTGAGGCCACCGTGTACGTGATGCAATGGGAAAACGTTGCCAAGGTAACAAAGGACGGCACGGTAAAGGAGTGATGCCATGAAAATTCCCAGGAACCTAGCGGCGGTCGCCGACCTGTACAAGACGGTACGGGACAAGAGGCTCGCCATTGAGAAGGAGGCGCAGAAGGTACAGAACGACGAACGTCAGTTGCGCGAGCATCTGATCAACAATCTGCCGAAGAGCAAGATCGGCGGCATATCGGGCAAGGTCGCCCGCGTCGAGATCGTGACGAAGGAAATACCGATGATGGAAGACCGCGATGCCTTTTTCAAGGCAGCGAAGCGCAAGGGCAACGAGGACTTGGTGACGCAGACCCTCAACGCCGCCGCCGTGCGCGAACGCTGGAACGCGGGCAAGGACGTTCCCGGCGTCGGAAAACACTACGCAGTCACACTCAGCCTTCACACCGTCAAAACAAAGAGGACAAGCTAATGGAAACCATGTACTTCAAGCCGGAAGTTCAAGCCGAGCGCGTCGATGGTCATATCGCCGCAGGGTTCGTTGGAGTAGGCAAGCCAGGATCGGTCTGGTCGCCGATGCCGTGCATCATTCGTCCAACGCGCCCGATGCAGGTCTTCATATCGAAGCTCCTGTCGATCAAGACACAGGTACAGAACGACGGTCGCTGCCTGCTGGAACTGGCAACGATCACCCCAACGACGATCTCGATGCTGCGCCCATCGAAGAAGGAACTGTGGCCGAAGACCGGGCCGGTCGTCGTCACCGGGCATGAAGCGCACGCCTACGTAACTCATGCGAACAAGCCGGGACTGCTCGACAACAACGACAGTCTGGCAACCGAGGCAGAAGTGGAGCACAGCTACAAGATGCCTTCACGGGCGCGCTGCCGTGTCTGGCTCAACAAGGCAGAGGAGAACAACTTCTACATGGCGTGCGTCGGCGTCGTGCTCAGCGACAGTGCGGACTTGGCGATCCCCGCAGCGTTCGACATGAACGACAAGGAGCTTGGCAACGTGTTCAATCTGGACAAGGGTCGTCGCGCGCTGCACATAGGCGTCGTACAGATTCACAGCCCGGACACGCCGTGCGCCTGGAACGAGAAGGAACCAAGACTTCACCATCACTACGCCTACGCGAGCGATTCGTGCAACGACGGCGACGGCGAGGGCGCGCCGCTGGAAGAATTGCTGGAGCAGCTTGCCAGAGGGCGCAGCAAGATAATCAGGCTATGAGGAGCGTTCGATGAAAGAACAGCAACTTCGCTACATGGTGCAGATCAACATTGCCGTGCGCAGCGAGAACGTGACCAACGACGCTCTCGTCGCGTACATCAAAGAAGCACTGGCGTCCTGGGGGTCGGCGCACCCCGGGACGGTGAACACAGACGCCCCGCTCTTCGACGGCCTCGAAGTTCGCTACATCCGCATCTATTAGGAGTACATCATGGCTACGAAAAAGCCAGCAGCAAAGGGCAAGGCAATGACCAAGTGGGACGAGGAACTTGCCAAGCGTGCCGAGGTCGCCAAGAAGATGGAGGAAAACTCGCTCGGCGCGGGGAACAGTATCTCCACGAAGGGCGGCATACTCAGCTACCACGACAACGTGATACCGGGCAACAAGCTGAATGCCATCATCCTGGGTTCAGTGTTCCTGAACACGTACTACACGGAGGGCTTTGACCCGGACAATCCAAGCAGTCCCGTGTGCTACGCGATGCAAGCCGAGACCGAGAAGGGCATGGCTCCGCACGAGAAGTCCACCGAGAAGCAGCACGAGACGTGTCAGGGTTGTCCCCAGAACGTGTTCGGCACGGCGGACAAGGGGCGCGGCAAGGCGTGCCAGAACCGCCGGCGGCTGGCGTTGATTACCGAGGACTCACTCGAATCGGGGATCAGCGATGCGCAGGTGGCCCAGCTCCTGGTCCCCGTGACGAGCGTGCGCGACTACGCGAAGTTCACGACCGACATTGCCGAGACCTTGAAACGTCCGCCCCTTGGGGTGGTGTCCGAGATCTCGCTGGTGCCGAACACCAACAAGCGGAGCAACGCGCAATGGGTGATGAAGTTCAAGGCCGTGCGCGAGATCGACGACGAGCAGATCGGCGATCTTTTGCAGAAGGCCGATTCGGCGGAAGTTCACGCTGCGCTGTTCGCCCCATTCATGGAAGGCGCGGCACCGGCGGCGAAGCCGAAGAAGCCGGCCAAGGCACTCGGCAAGAAGACAGCGAAGCGCCGTTGAAACCATAACTGGGCCAAGGACGGCCCCAACCCTGGAGGAAATATGAATAGTGAAGAATGGAAGAAGCTGAAGGCGAAGCCGGGTCCGCAGTGGAAGCCGGCAGCGCTGAGGCTGAAGCAAAAGAACTTCGAGCGCAAAATCCGCAGGCAGGGTGATACCTCGGCCCGGCAGATGCGCAAAGGCAAGAAAATCTTTCGGAGGATACTAAATCATGGACGCTAACACTGTGTTGGCAACGTGGCGCACGCTGAACGAAGCCCTGCCCAACCTCAGCGAGGACGAACTGTTCAAGCTGATTAACAAGGAGCAGGCTGGTCAACGTCGCACACGGTTCCTCGATCGTATCTACGGTCGCTACAATCTTGTGCGGGCGCTGCGCGAACGCCGTGAACTGTTTCGCGAGAAAGGAGTGAGTCATGGCTAGGCGTAGAACGGTGACGATAGCCAAAGAGCAGATGGAAAACGTGCTGCCGCAGCGTCTCGAGCATTTCATTTGCGATGAACTGCGGCGGCACAGCATCCCGGTCAATGGGCACCTGCAATTCAATGGTGTCAAGACCGGCGTGCTGCGCGTCAACCATAATCCGAACGGGTCGGTGACGTTCGACTGGTGGCCGTCGGCCAAGGACGCAGCAGACGATGGAGTTCGTGTTCCCGATTCGCCAAAGACCAAGGATATACTCGTATGAAAAGATCGTCGTTTCATATCGACCTGCGCATTCTGCGGATGTGGCATTGGCGCGAGGTAATGCGCCACCGCGGAAAGAACGACAAGCTGGCCGACTTTCATATCAAGACCGTGCAGACTCTGAACGACGCGCCTGGGATGGCGCGAACCACGGCAGAGCAAGACTGCGAAGAGTTCCGAAACTTCTTGAGGGCCATACCATGAGGACACTGCTGTTGGTTCCACTGTTGTTCGGCGCGACCGGTCATTACACTGCCAATGATCTCGGGCAGCCGTTCAACACCGTGCGCTACGACAGTAGCCAGACGCTGTATGTGGACGACACCGAATGTCCGCACGCGCGCATGGGCACCGACCTGACCTGGGACGCGCAGAACCTTTCGCGCCTCCGGGTCGTGTCGGACGCCTGTGCGACCCACATTTTCAAAGATGGCTTCGAGGCCAAATGACATGAGCACACCAAGGGTCAATACAATCGACTTCGAGACGAAGGCAATCAAACGCCGGCCGGAGTATCCGCCAGTGCCGGTCGGCGTATCAATCCAGCGGGCGAATGAACGCGCCCCGCACTATCTGGCGTGGGGCCACCCCACGGGGAACAACTGCACGCTGGCGCAGGCGAAGGCGGAGCTGAAGGATGCATGGAAGGGCGACGTGCTGTTCCACCACGGCAAGTTCGACTATGACGTCGGCACGACGCACATGGACATGAAAGAGAAACCGTGGAATGAAATTCACGACACGCTGTTCCTGCTGTTCCTGAACGACCCCCACGCCAGGAATCTGTCGTTGAAGCCGAGCGCGGAGCGGTACTTGGACATGCCGCCCGAAGAGCAGGAAGCCGTGCGCGATTGGCTCATCGAGCATCGCATCGTCCGCGCCAACGACAGTCAATGGGGCGCGCACATATCCGAAGCGCCGGGAAAGCTGGTCGGCACCTACGCCAAGGGCGACGTGGTACGCACGCTCAAGCTGTTCAAGCTTCTGTATCCAAAGATCGAGTCGGCGCAGATGCTAGAACCATACAACCGCGAGCGCCAGCTCATGCCGATATTGCTCCGCAACGAGCGCGAGGGCATCCGCATCGACGTAGACAAGCTGCGCCGCGACATCAAGCGTTACACCAGCGCGCTGAACTGCGCCGACGCTTGGCTGCGCAAGAAACTGAAGTCGCCGGAGCTGAACATCGACAGCAACGATCAGCTTGCCGAGGCGCTGCACCGGGCGGGCATCGTCACGTCGTGGAACATGACCAAGACCGGCAAGCGCAGCACCAGCAAGAAGAATCTGACGACGGACATGTTCCGCAACAAGCAGGTGGCGGCGGCACTCGGATACAGAAACCGGCTGACGACATGCCTCGGCACGTTCATGGTCCCCTGGATGGAAATGGCGGGGGCGGACGAACGAATACACACGAACTGGAATCAGGTACGCAACTCCGATTCGGGCAAGGGCGCGCGAAGCGGGCGATTGACGTGCAACCCGAACTTCCAGAATCTGCCTAAGGATTGGTACGACAAGGCGGATGGATACGTCCACCCCAAGCATCTGGAAACGCCGCCGCTGCCGTTGATACGGCGCTATGCGCTGCCCGACAAGGACGGCGATCTGTTCGCCCGCAGGGACTACAACCAGCAGGAGTTCCGGATCGTTGCGCACTTCGAGGACGACAAGTTGATGCGGGCGTACAACGAGAATCCGAAGCTCGACATGCACGCCTTTGTCGCAGACTTGATTGCCGACTTGACCGGCTACGAGTTTGAGCGGCGCATCGTCAAGATTATCAACTTCGGCATGCTGTACGGCGAGGGCATCGGCACGCTGGCAGAGCAGATAGGGTCGCCGGTGCAGGAGGTCAAGCAGCTCCGCGCGGCGCAGCGTCGGGCGCTGCCAGGAGTCAAGGCGCTGGACGACGGCATAAAGGAAGCCGCGCGCCACGGGGAACCGATACGCACGCTCGGCGGTCGCCTCTACTACTGCGAGGAGCCGATAAAGATCGACGGCCGGACGGTCACGTTCGAGTACAAGCTCCTGAACTACTTGGCGCAGGGCAGCGCCGCCGACATGACGAAGCAGGCGATTATCAATTACGACGCCGCGCGCCAGCATGGTCGCTTCCTGGTCACGGTGCATGACGAGATCAACATATCGGTGCCAAAGAAGTATGCGAATGCCGAAATGAAAATACTGAACTTGGCGATGGCTGACATCAAGATCGACGTGCCAATGATTTCGGATGGCAGCGTCGGCGCGAATTGGGCGGAATGCAAATGAATAGGATGCCTATGACTAGTGTACGCGGACGAGTGCGGTGGTGGATCGAGCGGTGGGCTCATCACCTTGGCGACAATGTTCTGGAGGTTGGCTCGCGGGCCGACGTGGCGAACGCATGGTGGATCAATAATCGTGATCTAGCCACGGGCCACTGGCTCGGAATCGACATGCAGCACGGCGAGAATGTGGACGAGGTCCACGACGTAGCCTGTCTGCCGATGTCTTGGGAAGACCGGTTTACCGGAGTGCTGTGCAGCGAGGTAATGGAACACCTTGTCGATCCATGGATGGCAGCGAAAGAAATGCACCGGGTATTGATGCCGGGCGGCTGGCTGATAGTCACGACGTTGTTCGCCTTTCCAGAGCACGGCTATCCGCACGACTACTTCCGGTTCACGCAGCGTGGCTTGCGCACGGTGCTGGAGTTCGCCGGGTTTACAGAAATACAGACGGAGTATTCGGAGCAGGCCATACATCTTGTTCTCGACGACCACGGGGAAGGGGCCATACATCACCGCGACATGCCGATGCACGTCTATGCCGTCGCGCAAAAGAAGGAGGCACCATGACTTTCCTGTTTACATCGTGGTCGTTCAGCCGGTACAGCGATTATCACATGTGTCCGGCCAAGGCGAAGTACAAGTATCTCGAGAAGGTTCGCACCGACGAGATGATACAACGCGAGAACGACGAACGTTCGGGCAAGCTCCCAGAGAACCCGCTGGCGCGCGGCGAACGTGTCGCCAAGGTGACCGAGAACTACCTGAAAAAGAAGACGCGCACCCTGCCGTCGGACATCGCCGCGCTCGGCCGGGAGTACAAGGCGCTGCGCGAGAAGCAGTTGACAGTAGAGGACAGTTGGGGTTTCGACAAGGACTGGCGACCGTGCGGCGTGACGGACTGGAACCGCTGCTGGCTGCGCGTGAAGATCGACATCAACTACATCGAGTCGATACAGCGGAAGGATTGGCTGCGCATCATCGACAACAAGACCGGCAGATACCGTCTCGAGAAGTACGAAGAATATCAGGAACAGCTTCACCTGTATGGGGTGGCTGGACTGGCGCGCATGCCGACCGTCGTCGGCGTATCGGCTCAGCTCTACTACAGCGACGAGGGAATCGTCTACCCCAAAGATGGACCAGTGGTGTTCGAGCGCCGCGAACTCGAAATGATGAAAAAGGTCTGGGAAAAGAAACTGAAGCCGTTTTTCAACGACCGCAAGTTCACGCCCAAGCCTGGATACTATTGTCAATGGTGCGATTACTCCAAGAAGAAAGGTGGACCATGCAAATACTGAGCTGGATATTGGGCGGACTCGTCGCGGCACTCTGGTTGCTGCTCGTCGTCACACTGGTGCGAGAGCTGCGCGACGTATTGAAAAAGGAGGAACGCGATGCGCGAATCAAATATCGAGAACAAGGTGAACCGATGGTCAAACGACAATGGCGTGAAGCATCGGAAGATGAATGGCCTAGGTCATAATCACTGGCCAGACCGCCAGTATTTCATCCCCGGGGGACGTCCTATACTCATCGAGTACAAGCGTCCCGACCGGGTGCCGACGCCGATGCAAGCGCAACTGATAGAGGAGCTAACCGAAGATGGCTACCAAGTCTACGTCTGCTACACGGCGGACAGGGCCATTGGAATACTCCGCGCGGCCTTGGAATCCAGCCGGGTTTCAAAAGCGCGGGGCCAAGTTCCTGATCGAACACGCGGGCGCGGGACTGCTGCTCGACCCCGGCATGCGGAAGACAAGCATCGCCCTCGCCGCGTTCAAGATGCTGAAGGAAAGATTCGGCGTGGCAGACCGGGCGCTGGTCGTCGCACCGATGCGCGTCGCTGAACTGACGTGGCCGGCGGAAATCGCCAAGTGGAAAGACTTCGAGCATCTTCGATATGCCATCTTGCACGGCAACAAGAAGGTCGAGGCGCTGCGCAACGACGTGGACTTCTATTTCATCAACCCCGAGGGGCTGGAATGGTTGCTCACGAATCCGGTGCGCAAGACGCGCTTGGTCACGCACGAAGACGGGACAAAGGAGGTGGTAGACTACATCGACCATGTGCCGACGATGGACAGATTCAAGCTTCTAGACGTCGATACGCTGATCGTCGACGAGAGCACGAAGTTCAAGAACACGGCGTCGCAGAGGTTTCATTACCTCAAGCCGTTCCTCGGACGGTTCGGGCGGCGCTGGATACTCACCGGCACGCCAGCGCCCAATGGACTGATGGATCTGTTCGGCCAGATCTATATCTGCGATCAGGGTTACGCGCTGGGACGATACATCACGCACTATCGCAAGACGTTCTTCGAGCCGTGCGGGTTCGGCGGTTACTCGTACCGGCTGAAGGACGGCGCAGACCAGAAGATTTACAAGGCAGTGAAGCCGTTCACGATGCGGCTCGACGCCAAGGATTATCTCGAGCTTCCGACGCTGGTGCCGAACTACATCCAGGTAGAGTTGCCGCCGAAGGCGCGGAAGGCGTACAACGAAATGGAAGAAGAGATGTTCACGATTCTCGACAGCAAGGCGCTGACGGCGGTGTCGGCCGGAACGGCGTCGATGAAGTGCGAGCAGATCGCCAGCGGGGCCATCTACACCGACCCCAAGCGGAACAAGACGGTCGTCGCTCACGACGAGAAGTTGACGGCCATGGAAGATCTTATAGAACAGCGGCAGGGCAAGCCGACGCTGCTGCTGTATTGGTTCAACCACGAGGCAGATGCATTGATAAAACGGCTTGGAAAGGATGGCGGCTGGATGGGCCGCGGTCAAAGCATGAAGCGAGAAAAGGAGGTGCTGGCGGCATGGACGCGCGGCGACTTGCCGTGGATGCTCGGCCAGCCTCAAAGCATATCGCATGGATTGAACCTGCAAGAAGGTCCATGCGACGCGCTGTGCTGGTACACGCTGACCTGGGACCTGGAGCTGTTCGAGCAGACATGGCGGCGACTGGTACGCAGCGGAAGCCAGCACAAGACGGTGGTCAATCATATGATCATCGCCCGCAACACCGTTGACGAAGCGAAGCTGATCGCGCTCGACTTCAAGAAGCGCACGCAGAACGCTCTGCTCGACGCCCTCAAACGCTACAGAAAAGGAGAACGAAGTGCAAATATTCATTCCTAGCTCGGAGCGCGTCAATATGCAATTGACATGGAAACGTCTGCCCGCCCGCATCCGCGATCTTTACGGAGCCATCGTCGTGTGCGACAAGGGCGAAGAGAAGGCGCTGGCCCGGCAAGACATCCGGTGCGTCGGCGTCAAGGCCAAGAACGCCGGCGTCAAGCGCCAGTGGATACTCGACAACGCCGACGACCCGCTGATCTTGATGTTGGACGACGACCTGACCAGTTGGGCCGAGGTGATCGACGGCAAGCTGGTGAACTGCGTCGATCACGCCTTCACGCCGCACTTCGTCAAGTTCGAGAAGTTGCTGCTGAAGCACGCACAGGGAAGTTTCGGTGCCAGACTGTTCGCGCAGCACCGTCCGCCCATCGAATATAATAGAGGACGGCATTTGCGTGCTCTAGGATTTAACAAGGCGCTGATGCCCGACGGGGCGAAATTCCGGATGGGCGTAATGGAGGACCTCGACATGCAGCTTCAGTTGATACGCGCCGGCTGCGAGGGCTTCACCTACAATGGACTGGTCCAGCAGCAGATGGCGAACAACTCCGCAGGTGGATGCAGCAGATATCGCACGCCAGAGTACCAGCGCAAGTGCGCCGAGCAGATGGCGAAGCTCCACCCCGGCTACGTCTCCGTCGTCGTGCGGAAGTATCGCAAGAGCTACTTCGAGGGGACCAACGAGCAGTACAACGTGACGGTGCAGTGGAACAAGGCGCACAAGGAGGCACACCAATGAGGATCTTCATACCAACGCGAGGACGCGAGCGCCAGCGCACGGTCGAGCGGTTGCCCAAGAACGTCCACGGCAAGTACCGGACGACGCTGGTCGCACCGCGCGCGGAAGCCAAGGGGCTGAAGTTGCACGGCGTAGAAGTGCTGCCCTGCCCGGCAGAGGGCATCGCCGCGACGCGTCAGTGGATACTGAACAAGTCGGACGATCCAGTGGTGCTGATGCTCGACGACGATCTCCCCATCTGGTGCGTGCGGGTGGGGGATACCAACGGCTACCGGCGCGCGGAAGACAAGGACATCGAGCACAATTTCAGCCTGTTCGCCAAGCTGATGTCGGGCTTCGCCCACGGCTCGATCGGACACAGACTGTTCTGCCATCTGCATCCGCCTGTCTACTACAACAACCGGATGCTGCGGGCGCTGGCCTACAACATCCACAGGATGCCCGACGGGGTGAAATTCCGCCTGCCGGTCATGGAAGATTTCGACATGGCGCTTCAGCTGCTCACGCATGGCAAGGACGCGGCGATATTCAACATGATGGTGCAAGACCAGTACGCGACCAACACCACCGGCGGATGCAGCTCTTACCGGACTCCGGAGCTGCAATCCAAGTGCGCCGAGAAGCTGCAGGAGTTCTGGCCCGACTATGTGAAGCTGACGCGACGCGCCCCGCAGCGCGAATGGTGCGGGTTTGGAAAGGAGCGGGTCGATGTCAGAATCAATTGGGGGCGGGCAGCGAAAGAAGGAGGTTGCACGAAATGAACGAGCAAGAGTTCTGGGACGAAGTGTTCATCGCAGTGATGCGATCGGGCAAGTTTGCCAGCACGGCGCAGAACCAAGCCGATCTCGCGGTGAAGTTCCGCCGCCGTTTCATGTCCACCAACGACCAATGGAAAGACAAGCCGCCACGGTTGCCGGTGGTCGAAGGTGCCTTCAACTCCGGAGGTAGGGACTAATGAAAACCGAGGTTCAACAAATGGTTGAAGACCTCGAGAAGCGCGAATCGAAACTCACCGAATGGGAGCGTAGATTCGTAGACAGCATGTCGCTGCGGCTTGGACGGAACGAAGGGCTGACGCGACGGCAGGAAGAAAAACTCACCGAGATATGGGAGAGGGTAACATGAAACGACCCAAGCCACCCCGTCCGCCGGTCGAGCAAATGATCGCGGACATCGAGGCGCGCGGACCGACGACATGGGCCGCGAACTACATCCAGTTCCTGCGCCAGCAACAGAAGGTGCAAAAGGAACTTAGCAAAGAGCAGATCGACCGGCTCGGCGACATATGGGAGTGGAAGCTATGAAAGTCAAAGAACTACGCCATTGGATGAAAGAACGCGAAGCCATCCGCGTAAAGAAGGAAGCGGGCAAGGACAAGCCCTGGACCGACGACGAGATACTCCAGCGGTATCGCTTCTGCAACGTGCATCGCGAAGACGACAGGGTGACGAAATGGATAACAGAGCATTGGCGCGACCCGTTCGCCACCAATCCCGATGTCTGGTTTCTCATGTCTGCCGCACGTTGGGTCAACTGGCCCGATTCCTTGCAAGAATTGGAACCGGCACTCATCGAAGGCAAGCGGCTGAAGTTCGAGCCGAAGGTGTTCCAGAAAATACTGAAAAGCAGAGCGGAAAGGGGCGAGAAGGTCTGGACCGGGGCGTACATGATCGGCACGCAGGGCAACGCGATGGACAAGCCGAAGTTCATAGCGGAGCAGGTCCTGTGGCCGCTGTGGAAGCTGCGCGAAACCCTCCGCCCGCGGCGCGGCGACACGTTGCAGAAGTTCGCCGAGCGCGTGGTCAGCGTGAAGAACCAAGGACGGTTCATGGTAGCTCAGATGATAGCTGACGCCAAGTACGCCACGCCGCATCTGGTCGAGGCGGTGGACTGGGCGACGTTCGCGCTGTCGGGTCCTGGTTCGAGACGCGGGTTGAATCGCGTGTTCGGACATCCGGTAGACCAGGGATGGAACGAGAACGAATGGTTCGCCAGTCTCATGATCTTGCGCGACAAGATGGGCCTCGACGAACATCTACACAACCAGGACCTGCAGAATTGCCTGTGCGAGTTCGACAAGTACGAGCGCGTCAGGCTCAACGAAGGTACACCGAGGAGCAGATACAATGGGCAATAAACGCGGATTTTCATCGTTGCCGCCCGAGAAGCAGAAAGAGGTCGCGGCCAAGGGCGGTCGCGCGGCGCACGCTGCGGGGACGGCTCACAAGTTTTCCAGCGCGGAAGCGATCGAGGCTGGAAAGAAGGGCGGTCACAAGGTCGCCCAGAACCGTGCCTACATGGCGGAGCTGGGCCGCAAGGGCGGTCTTACGAAACAGCGACGTCTACGCGAGAAGACTGAATCTGTCGAGCAGCGTAAGTTGCGCGAAAAATTAGAAGCCATAAAATGATAATGAAGGAGAACCGCAATGGTCACTGAAATCATTCGCGACGGCAAGTACCAGATCTGCTACACCTGCACCGGCGAGGACGGCAAGGAGGCGCAGAGCGCATTCCGCGTGCTGCCGGAAATGGCCGACTTGATAATGCGCGCCCCGGCGATGCTGGCGGCGCTCGAAGAAATACAGGCCAAGGCAGAGGAATGGTACGTGCTCAAGTCGGGCAACAAAGAGGCGCTGGCCGCGTTCTATCTCGGGCAGGCGTTGGGCGTCGCCACCAAGGCGCTGAGGGCACCGACATGAACTCGAACGAACTGCAAGTCGGAGGACAGCACTACAAGGGATCGTACCAGCACTGGGATTTCGTTGCCGATTCCAGAATGGGATACTTCGAGGGCAACGCCACCAAGTACGTTTGCAGATACCGCAGCAAAGGCGGGAAGGAGGACCTGGAAAAAGCCATTCATTACATCGACAAACTCATCGAACTGGTCGAGCAGGGCCGGGCATGGGCCAATCCTGGCCGTCCCGAGCCGCTGGAAATCTCGAGTCAGTTCTTCAAGCTGCGCCAGGTCTACGGACTCGGCCACTGGCAGGTGATAATCATACGCCAGCTCTGCCAATGGCATTCGGTCGAAGACCTGCACACGGCACGTCAATCCATCAGGACGTTAATGGAGTCAATCCAATGAAATGGTCCGAGTTCAAAGAGTATGTGGACGCCGAGATAAACCGGCAAAGCGCCGTCGATCCAGAGATCTTCTACATCGACACGGGGAACTATCCCGACGAGCGCACGCTGGCCGTAACGGTAGCGATGCCTGATAACAGGCTATCCATATCGTAGAGCGGCTGGCGCTAGGGCGGTCGGCAGGGCATGCCAGCCCTAGCCCCGCGCCAAACGGGCGCAGGGCTGGCAGGGCCAGCGTAGGGCGCGGCCGGTCGGGCCTGTACCCCTGTACAGGGTTCGCCGCGCGCCTCGCCTAGCCCCGCGCAGGTGCCTTAGCGTCGATGAGCGGTTTTAACGAAAACTTAACACTAACGAGGATAGTTATGATTACGTCGCACGGCAAAGCCCGCACCTACCTTTCCCTTCAGGATAAACTGAAGATTGCCAACTGGCTGGAGGAAAACCGCGAAGTAGTGAAGACCATGCCGTTCGGAGAGATACGCGAGAATTTGCGCCGCAAGGCGCGCGTCGAGCTGTCGCCGAACAGCCTGCTTCTTATCCTGAAGCAGTTGAAGATAACCTATCTCGTCCAGGGCAAGGGCGTGAAGAAGTCTGGCAAGCTGCAAGGACCCAATGATACTCCGGTCCTCGCGCTCGCGCTGCTGTCGATCATGCGCGCCATCGACAGCAAGCTCGATCCCGGCGTGCAGACGAAGTTGCTGGAAATGATCAATCGCGACAATCCACAGGAGCAAGCACATGAAGAAGCAGCAGAAAAACCCGAAGTTCCGGAAGCTGGCGGGCATATCGGCGGCGGCGATGCCAAAACCGGAAAAGAAGGAAAAGCGCCGGGCAAGAAAAGCGGTAAAGAAAGAGCTGCCGCCGCTGCCCGTAATTCCCAATCCAATGCTGGAAGCGGTACTACGCATTGAGGAACGGCTCGATCGTGTGATTGAACTGCTGACGCCGCCGGTGGAGGAAGTACGGACCGAGGCAACGGTGGAGACTGGCGATGAGCCGGGTAATTCACACGGCTAACGTCTGCACGGCGATGCCGCGCGTCTTCGATACATTGATGGCGCACGGCATCGTTCACACGTCGCGCAACGGTCCGGTGATCTATTTGCCGGAACCGTTGGTCATCGACTACGAGCGCCCGTGGGAGCGGGTGCTCGTAAACCCATGGAGGGACGCTAATCCGTTCTTCCATTTGATGGAGGCATTGTGGATGCTGGCGGGGCGGAACGACGTAGCCTTCCCCGCCATGTTCGCGAAGAGGATCGCGAGCTATTCCGACGATGGAAAGATACTGCACGGCGCGTACGGATTCCGCTGGCGGCACGCAGGCAAGAGTCTCAATACAGATCAACTTCTGGAGATCATCGCCCTGCTGCGCCAGTACCCCGACACGCGCCGTGCAGTCATATCCATGCACGATACGCGGTTCGACACCATCTACACCGGGAAAGACCTGCCATGCAACACGCACATCTACTTCGATACTCAGGACGGAAAGCTCAACATGTCCGTCATGAACCGGAGCAACGACGTGGTGTGGGGACTGCTCGGCGCGAATTACGTTCACTTCACGGTGCTGATGCAGTTCGTGTCGGACAATCTGCACCTGCCAATGGGGAGGTATAGTCACTTCACCAACAACGCGCATGTCTACACAGACGTGTTTCCGGTGGAACGGTGGGCCAAGATAAGCATGCTTATTCAACCCAGGGAAAGCATGCTTTTTGAAGGAGAAGGAAAGCATGCTTTTTCATTCGACGTGGATGGTCATCGCCCGATGACCGAAGCATGGCAGCTAAGGCAGGTCGAGGTTTTCATAAATCACATACTCGAAGGACTGGTGCCGATAACGGAGATTTATTCGATGCCGCTGTTGGAAGACGTGGCGAAACCGATGTTCAACGCATGGCACTACAGGAAGAATGATCCTCGAGACAACATCGCCCTGGGATGGGCAATGCTCGTCAATCATCCACAATGGCGGCAGGCGGCGACCGAGTGGTTGCAGCGCCGCTGGGAAAACAGGGCCACGAAAGAAAAGAAGGAGTAGGGTCATGTACGAGATGGAGTCTATCTTTGCCGTGATGGACGGCGTAGGAGTGCGACGCTTCCACACGCATCGCACGTTGCACCAGCAGACGGTGGGGGAGCATGGCGCGAGCGTGTGTCTGCTGCTGTATCTGATGACGCGCGGCGCATGCCGCAAGGAGCTGTTCGTCGCGGCGCTGCTCGACGACTTGGCGGAGTATTACACCGGCGACATTCCAAGTCCGTTCAAGCGCAGCGTCCCAGGACTGCGCGATCGCGTCCACGACGTGGGGGACATCTGGCTGGCCGACCGCGGACTCGTTCCGCCGCAGTTGACGGAGCAGGAACGCGGTTTGCTGAAGCTGGCCGACTCGATGGACGGACTGCTCTTCTGCGCGCGCGAAGTCGAGATCGGAAACCGCAAGATGCTGGCGGTCGGCGACACGTTTCTGGGGTACGTCAGCGAGTTGCTCCAGGGAAATCTTTCCGAGCATCGGCATTTCGCCGAAAACGTGATCCGTATCTGGAATCGCGCCGCCAGGACCCCCGCCCCGAAAAATGGATCCTAGGTCCGTAGACAGGATCGGTCTGTCTTTTCAAAAATGGAATCGCGGATCCCAGGAGGCAGGGCAGGGCGGTCGCGCCGGTACCGGGTCGGCTATCTTCCAGGATTTTCGGGCGATTCTTCCAGGATCTTCCAGGACCGGACTGACCTGGAGGATCCTGTGGGACGGCCGGAGCCTGGAGGAGCTGGCAAGACGGAACGTCCTGCAGGATCCTGTGCGCGGCCGTTTTGTATAAAAGTATACAAGACGCCTGGACCGGAAACAGACCTGCATGGACGCACAGGACGCGCGGGGCTGGACCCATAGCAAGTCCAGGGTCCATTTCCGCGCGTCCAGGGGGATCCAGTGGGTCAGCCGCCGTTTGGACGGAAAGTATACAAT
>Ga0126381_100000396_pt1 | contig 47365 bp, 32 predicted proteins | sample PanSoiMetPlot_28_FD_96465 | JGI IMG/M metagenome (GOLD analysis project Ga0126381, IMG submission 96465) | Tropical forest soil microbial communities from Panama - MetaG Plot_28 | ecosystem: Environmental > Terrestrial > Soil > Tropical forest > Bulk soil | place: Panama | collected 2016-02-17 | reverse complement strand
CATTCTGGTCGCGGGCCAGTTGGAGGACAACCGCAATATGCTGGCCCGCTTCACGACGGGTCTGGCCGGGGCGATTCCGGTTATGCTCTTGCTTTCCGCACTGGGCGGCTATCTTCTGGTCCGGCGCGCACTACGGCCTGTCGAGCAAATCACCGATACTCTCCGCCTGATCAACATCGGCAACCTTTCCCACCGGCTCCCGATCTCTCCGGCACGCGACGAATTGCAGCGGCTCGCAGAGACCTGCAATCAGATGCTGGCCCGTTTGCAGGACGCCGTCGATCGGATTAACCGCTTTACAGCGGATGCTTCGCATGAGCTTCGCAGCCCGGTCGCTCTCATCCGCGCGGTCGCCGAATATGGGCTGCGCAATCCGAACCTCGATGCCGAGAACAAGGAAGCTTTGGGCGAAATTTTGGCTGAGGCCGTGGAGGCAGGCCGGCTCATCGAAGACATGCTTACTCTGGCACGGGCCGACGCCGGCCATGGACTGCCTGCCTTCGAGCCACTCGAACTGGCGGATCTGGTACGGGAAGTCTGCGACAGAATGCGGCCGCTCGCCGAAGCCAAGGGCCAACTCGTCACCATCCGGGCCGAACCTTCGACATGGACGACCGGCGACCGGCAGAGCATTCGCCGGCTTCTCTCTATCCTGCTCGATAACGCCATCAAGTACACACCGGCGGGAGGACACATCGAAACGGAAGTGGCCTCCAACGGATCCCGTCCGGCCGTCTCGGTGCGCGACAGCGGAATCGGCATACCCGCCGAGGCCCTACCGAAGATCTTTGACCGCTTTGCGCGCGCCGATCCCTCCCGCGGCGAAGTGAGCGGGACGGGCCTTGGGCTGGCCGTCGCCAAATGGATCGCCAACGTGCATCACGCGATCTTGACCGTGCGCAGCCGCGAGCACGAGGGCAGCGTGTTCACGGTGGAGTTTCCGTCGGCGGAACCCATCGTCCTCGAAGGAACGCCACTGGTGGGGCCGGCAGTCTTGCCGGTTGAGCCACCACGGGCGACGGGTTAGACCTGGAAGGCAGAGGAAAGCCGCTTGCAGGGGCTGTTCGTCTCCAAGGAGCTAGAATGACAACCGCAGCATAAACTGCATCTGCCGCGGGGTGCCGGTTCCGACCGCCGACGTCGTGTACGGACCTGTGATTTGTCCAAAGGTGGTGCCCGACGAGGGGGGCGTCCACTTGGCGCTGGGATTCCCAAGTTGCGCTCGGTTGAAGATGTTGAATACATCGGCGCGGAAGCTGATGGAGCTGCGTTCCGTGAGCCGGAACCGCTTCTCCAGAGACGTGTCGGCCTGCCAAATCCCGGGAGCGCGCAGAATATTCCGTCCCGCATTGCCCCATGTCCCGTTCGCCGGAGTCGTGAACGCGTAGGGGTTGAGCCACAGTGTCGGGCTCTGATTCGCGGGATACAATGGTTGACCCGGCACCACATTCGGGCGCTGGCCGCTGTTGATGCCGTTGGGAAGCGCGGAGGCGCTGCGGCTGAGCGTGACATTTAACGGCAATCCGGTACGCGCCATCCCGATGCCGCTCAGTTCCCATCCCCCGAGGAGTGCGTTTAGGATTCCGGAGCTGTTCCCCAGCCAGCGACGCCCCTTTCCTGCCGGTACCATCCAGATCACGCTGGTCGTAAAGTTATGGCGGACGTCGAAATCGGCATTCCCTCTATCGCACGAACGGCAGTTGGCGTTCTCGAGCCCGTCCGACTCTCCGTCACCATTCGATCCGTCGCTGATTCCGTGTGAATACTGATAATTGGCCGAGATCAACAAACCCGTCGACAGGCTTCGCCGCAAGCCGGCCTGGAAAGCCTCCAGATCGCTATTCCCCTGATAATTGGTATAGCCGATCGTGGAATTCGTGAGACTCGCAAAAGGCCGCGTCCCGGTGAGAGGGTTGATTCCATTGAAGGTTTGCGAGCTGAATTCGTGCGTCCCCTTGGTCCCCAGATAAGTCACGTTGAAAATCGTGCCTTTGCTGACTTCCTGCTCGACCGAGAGGGTCCACTGATCCACCGCCACGTCTTTTCTGTGCCGGTCTTTGCCCGAATAGCTCAGGCTATAGACGGCGTTGGCTACGAAAGGTGCGACCGGGTAAGCGAGATTCGGAATGTTCACTAGCGAAAGGCTGAAAGACTGGCCGATTTGAGTGGTCGCTGCGTAGAGTCCGCCGAACTGCCCGTCGCTGTAGAAAATACCGCCGCCCGCACGGATCGCGGTCTTCCCATGAAATATTTCGGGAGCCCAGGCGAGACCCAGCCGCGGCTCGAAATCATGCGTGTTCGGGAGATAGAACGAAGTGCCGGGCGGGCAATATTGCAGTCCGCAGCTGAAGGGATCGAACACCTGGCCAAGGTTGTTCTTGTCGTAGTCGACGCCATAATACTCATAGCGCAAGCCGGCGTTCACAGTGAGATTCGGCCGGATCTTGAATTCGTCCAGCACGTAGCCGTAATAAGGATTCTTGCGGGCCTGCGTCTCGATCGGTGTCGGCGTATAGGTATATTGATCCAGTTGATTGTTCAGGAAGGCGGTCTCACTCAGATAGGTCAGCCCCTGGAGCGACTTGAAGTGTAGCTTATTCTCCTGCATGCGGCGGATCTCGACCCCGGCTTTCAGCGTGTGGCGCCCTTTCGTATAAGTGAAGTTATCAACAAAGCTGTAGGAATTATCCTTCCGGTAAGAATGATCGCCAAGAGAATAGCCGGTAAAGCCGGTGATACTGAGAGAGTAAATTGATTTGCCGTCACCCACGTCCTGGTAGTTATCGCGGTTCTGCCCGATTCTGGCGTCGTTGATCATGTTGGGCGAAAACGCGTGCTGCACGTCCAGGACGGAGTTCGGCGTGTCCTGGGTCGTGATCGTGTTTTCCGCCAGGGCCGGCGAGACGTTGTAGTATTGCTCCGTGTTGAAGCGGAGGGAAATGGAAGTCTTCGAATTCATCGCATAGTCGATGCGAAACAATCCCGCGTCTTCGTTCGTCGGGCTGGCGCCGGCGCTGATCCAGAGGTTGGCATTCGGATCGGCGGTCGGCAGGGCGCCTTCCGGAAAAGCGTTGATGAGGGGCGCCAGCACGGGAGACTTCGCCGCAACCTGCGCGCGGTATGCATCGGTTGGCACAAATCCGCTGAGCTGTTGCGAGAACACCTGCCGGATGCCTTCATAGTTCACGAATACGAACAGCTTGTTGTGAATCACCGGCCCGCCGAAGCTGGCTCCGAAGTCATTCATACGGAAAGGGGCATGCAGCGTATCGAAGGCCGTGGCGTCGAAATAGCTGTTGCGAAGATATTCGTACAGCGAACCGCGGTAGTCGTTGGTGCCGCTTCGGGAGACCATGCTGATTTGCCCTCCCGCCATTCCGCCGATATCGGCGCTATACACCGCACTGCTGGCTTTGAACTCCGCGATGGCCTCCAAGGGAAATTGAAGCCGTGCCGCGACTTTCACGAATTGGTGATTGAGGCCCGTGGCATCTACGCCGTCAAACCGAAAATTGTTGTCTTCCTGGGAAAGTCCGCTGAACCGGATCTGGTCCTGGGTGCCGGTTCCGGCGCTAATCGCACCTGGGATTAGTGCCTCCAGACTGGCCCAGTAACGGCCGTTCACCGGGAGATCTTCCGTCTGGTTACCCGTGATGACCCCGCCGATTTCAGCGTTCGCCAGTCGAAGATCAGGGGCGGCGTCTACCACCGTCACGTTCGAGCTCACGCTCCCCACCGCCAGCGTGGGATTGAGCGTCCTCGTTTCCCCTACCTCGAGCGTGAAGCTCTTCACCTGAAGCGTCTCAAAACCGCTGGCCGAAACGGACGCCGTATACGCGCCGACCGCGAGACCGGTCAAAGTATAAACACCAGCAGAATTCGTCGTAGCTGGATATTCGATTCCGGTCGCCGCCGAGTGGGCGATGACTTTCGCGCCCGCGATCACACCTTTGCTGGGATCGGTCACAACCCCCGTGAGCACCGCGCGATCCATCTGCGCCGTCGAAGGCAGCGCAACCAGAGTCAGAACAGCGATGAGGTTGAGACGATGCATGCGACCCCTTTCCGAAGACACCGATTAGAGCACGCGAACCTAAAGAGAACCTGAAGATCTGCGAAAATCGTGAAGAATTTATGGAGATTTCTTGCGGTTGTGACATTCCGGCACGAGTTCCAACACGGGATCCCGCCCGGCTCCGTCTCCGGTACGTTTCTGCACGGTACGGCTGGTTTAGACCGGAGAGGGTCTCCTGACGATGCCGGTTTGCCGTCCCGGGAGAAGCCTACTGGACGCGGGCGCTGCGCACCGGCGCAGGCATGGGTATGCCGGGTTTCAGGGCGGCCCAAAGGATTCGGTTCAGTTCATCTGGATCGGCCCGATCATAGTCGGAAAAATCGAGTTTCAAAGATGCGCGGGCGCCGGCGCCTGTCGCCGGGTTCCGGGATAGCAGATTCGTCTCGGCCGGCAGGGCGTCGATAGGATCGAGGAGGGGAGCGGTGGTGAATGACAAATACATCGGTGTCGCTGCGGTATCGAACTGGGTCATGGGCGGCAATCCGAGAATCAGCTCCATCGTTCGGACGAGCGAAGAGGTCGTGTACATCGTGCTGTCCACGATGCCGCGCTTCACCCAGGGCGAAATCACCAGGCCAACGGTGCGGTGCGCATCCACATGGTCCGGTCCGTTCTGTGCATCGTCTTCGATCACAAAAATTGCCGTTTCGTTCCAGAAGCGCGAATGGCTGACTGCCTCGACGATCTGTCCAAGAGCCTGGTCGTTACTCGCGACCTCGGCCACCGGGGTGAAGGCGCCTGGTGTCAGGCCATGGGTGTGGTCCTCACCGAGCGACATCACCATGAAGTTCGGCCAATCCCCGCTTTGCTCCGCTTCCTTCAGTTCCTTAATGAAGACCGCGGCCTTCTCGGTGTCGCGGCCCGCACGACGCTTGACGTTTAGCCATTCCATCGAAACATGACCCTTGAGCGACCCTTCGGCCTTTACTTCCGGCTCGGCATCGGGTGAGGAAACGAAGTTCGCCATTTCGCCATACGTGCGGAAGGTCAGATGCTTGCGAGCGCACGCATCCCACAGATAACCGGCCGGTGACGCCATCAAGCGGTCGTCGGCCTGCGGTTCGCTTCGGTTGCTATAGCTGTTGGTCCATGCTTTCTCGTTGAAGTCGGTAGCGTACGCGGCATTGGACCACTGGTGGCCGTCTTCGGACACTTCACCGTCACAGTACAGGTTATCCAGCGTGACGAGCTTGCGCGCCAGGGCATGCGCGTTGGGCGTTACGTCCCGACCGAACAGCACCAGTTTCGGGTCCCCATTGCCCGTTCCCAAGTCACCGAATACCTGGTCATACGTGCGGTTCTCACGAATGATGTACAAGACGTGGTGAATTCTCGGGAAGACGTCGCGCTGAATCTTCGCCGCCCATGCCTGGTCCAGATAAGTCGCGGGTGCGGGGACATTGGCCCTGGCCTGTTTGGTGTACGCGGCAAGGCGCTGCGCGTCGGGCAGGTCTACTAGGGACACATGTCCGCTGAGGACCCCGCCGATGTAGTCATAGGGAGTCTTCGGATTGGGCGCCTTCTGTTGATAAATCGTCGCCGCGGGAAAATTATTGCGGAATCCCATGCCCTTGCCGGTGCCCGCATAGAGCTGGCGTCCGTCGCCGTCGATAGCCAGCGCTGTCGGATACCAACCGGTCGGAATGAACCCCAGCACCCGAGAGTCTTTACCTGAAGTGACATCAATCACTGCGATGTTGTTGTTATCGGCATTGGCGACGTACAGCCTGCGCCCATCCGGCGACAGCACCAGGGCGTCCGGGGTAGACCCCACCGGCGCCTGTGCATCGAGGGATGTCTTGATGGTCTCGACCACCGCACCGCGCGCGATCACGCTCACATCGTTGGATCCCGAATCCACCACGAACAGACGGCCATCGCTTGACCAGACCATCTCATTGGGGTGACTGCCCACGCTAATTCTCGCGGTCTCCCGCAGCGACGCGGGATCGATCAGACTGACAGACCGGTCGCCCCAGTTGGAGACGGCAAGCACGTGCCCGTCGGGCGAGAACACGGCGCCGTACGGACGATAACCCGTCTTGACGGAACTCTGCTGGGTGAAATCCGCACCTGCGAGCTTGTACAGCGTGTCGGTCTGAATGTTTAAGGCGTAGAGAGCGCCATCCCGTCCAAGCGCCAGTCCGGCAATATACCTGTCGTTCTCTTCCAGCCCGGCTATGCTCAGCGGAGGCAGCGGCGTGAGTTTTCCGTTTGCATAACGGGCGCGTAAAATCGGCTTCTCGATGTCGTCCTTCATCGCGGAGTTCACCCCGAGCCGTGCGAGGGCCGCGGCGAAACCACGCTTGGCGTGCCCGCCTCCGGAAAGATATACGGTACCGTTGGCGGCGTCAAACGCCATACCATCCCATGCTTTGACCACGTCGAGTGATGTCAGCAGCTCGCGTGAATGCACATCGATCACGTTGAGGCTGTGATCGTGATAGCCGGCGGTCAAGACCAGCAGTTGGGAGCTTCCTAGCGGCATGATCTTCATGGGGAGATCGCCTGGCAGCGCTATGTGCGTCCCCGCCGGTGTGATGCGCCAGCCATTGGGGAGAGTGACCGCGCCGGTCGAGTCGGTCACGTTCGGCTGGCGATTGTTGAGGTGGACTGTAGCAGCGACTGCTACGCCTAACAAAACGGTGAGAACGATGGCCACAAGACGTTTGCTCAAGGTACACTCCTCTCGGGCAGCGGATCGGTCGAAACTGCCGTTATGCTCCAGTAGTCCCACCTGGACGGAGGAGAGTCAACACAATTTTCGGTTACAGCAAGGCCGGCTGTTCGTTCTCGCCTGTTAGCGCTATATTTGGCGGTTTTCGATCTGGTAACCCCACTCGCTAACGCTCGTGGCTTCCGATATTGACGTGCACGCTCACATCGGACCCGCAAGCGTGACAGAGCGGGGCCTTACAAAGTGGCTTCGACAGTCCACTAGAGTTGCGGAGGATACTTCGCCATAATCCTGTTAACGGCTCTGGCCAGCCTTTCCGTATTCCTTCTGGGCCTTGAACTGACGGATTGTGTCGAGGTTCCTTGGAAAACAAGTTTGCTCCGTCTCGCATCCGTTATGTCGATAACGAGCGTACCTTGATAGAGAATCTCAACGGTCGTGGTCGAGAAACCGCCCCCCCATCCTGGTCCCCAGCCCCAACCCCAGCCCCCGTCCCAACCTGCGGCCGGCCAGTCACCGAAGGTAAAGAACTGCGGCTGCTCCGTTATGATCATGCGAGAGCTAATGAGAAGATCGCCGCCCTTGGTGACGCGCTTGAGGCCCCGGCACTCGAGCGCCTGATCAATAAAACCAGTGATTCGCTGCTCCATGATCTGATTGGGGAATAGAGGCTGCGGCGACTGCGTCTCCGGAGCTACCCAACGATAGGTTTTATAGGCCGAAAACTGGGCAGCATGATCGAAATCGACTCGAACGGTGTGCCCGAAGCTGGGCGATGCGGCTAGCAGCGCCCCTAACACCATGATTCGGTTCATACGCCTTCCTTTTTAAGGGCGCAGATATCCAGGTCAGGTGAACCTACTCTCCGACCCTCTGGTGTTTAAGATGCGGAACCCACACCCAGAGCTTACAACCATGGGCGAAATCGGCGCACAGCCCGTGGTCGAGTGCTCCCCCGGCGCGGCTGTGGTGAAACTAAGGCTCCGATAACGCTCGATGTACGAGATGGATGCTGATCGCGCCTTCTCCCACGGCGGACGCTACTCGCTTTACATTCCCGGACCGCACGTCGCCTACGGCAAAAACGCCGGGCAGGCTCGTTTCCAGCATCTCCGGCGGGCGATCGAGGGGCCACCGCGGGTTGCCGTCCCCAACGTCGGCGCGGTCCAGGTCGCGGCCGGTCAGAATGAACCCCTTCGCATCCAGGGCCAGACAGCCCTTCAGCCATTCCGTTCGCGGAGACGCTCCCATCATCAAGAATAGGTGGCGGATGGCATGCTCCGATTCGACCCCGCTCGCGCGATCGCGCCAGGTTAGGCGTTCCAGATGCTCCCCTCCGGCCAGCCCCGTGATTTCGGTCTGAAAATTGGGCTCCACCTTCGGATTCTCTTCGAGACGCTGGATAAGGTACCTCGACATGGTAGCGGAGAGCCCGGGGGAGCGTACCAGCAGGTGCACCCGTTTCGCTGTTTGCGCCAGAAAGGTCGCTGCCTGCCCCGCGGAATTTCCACCGCCCACCACCGCTACTTCCTCGCTGATGCACAATTGCGATTCCATGTATGTCGCGCCGTAGTACACGCCGTTTCCCTCGAACCGCACCAGATCCGGCAGTGCCAGCTTGTTGTACTGAGCTCCCGTCGCGATGATGATTGCGCGAGCGGCCAGCGTCTCTTCGCCATCCAGTTTGACCAGGTAGGGCCGGCGGTCGCAGTTGAGCCCCACCACGTTCCGCGCGATCAGCATGTGGGCGCCGAATTTCATCGCCTGCGAGGACGCGCGCCCAGCCAGCTCCTGTCCCGAAATCCCCATCGGGAATCCCAGGTAATTCTCGATCTTCGAGCTCGAGGCTGCCTGTCCCCCGGGCGAGATTGTCTCGATCACCAGGACATCCAGTCCTTCCGACGCCGCGTAAACCGCCGCCGCCAGACCCGCAGGGCCCGCGCCCACGATGATCACGTCCCGCACATCTTTGGCGCCGGTAACCACATTCAATCCCAGACAGCCCGCCAGCTTCTGGATCGAGGGGTTGCGCAGCACCATCCGCCCTGCGCTGCAGACCACGACGGGCACCTCGGTCGGCTTTACTTCGAATCGATCCAGCAGTTCCTGCGAGGTCTGGTCGCGATCCAAATCGATGTAGGTAAATGGCTGCCCGTTCCGGCTGAGAAACTCGCGGATCTCCAGCGTACACGCGGAATGCTGGGACCCAAAAACCACCAGGTTGCCCCAGCCCAGGCGAATCAACTCCAAGCGGCGCAGGATAAAGGCGCGCATGAGGATCTCGCTCAGCTCCGCGTCCTTCGCGACGACAGCGCGCAAGTTCTCGCCGCTGAGCTCGAGGAAGTCGCCGTCCTCCGCCACCCGCCCGATCATGAGGCATCGGTGTCCGGAAATCATCGTCATCTCGCCCGTAAATTCGCCTGGATCGTGGCGGGCAATCATCCGTTCGGCTTCTAGCGTCGGCTGGACGATTTCCATGCGCCCCGAGAGGAGCACGAAAAACGGCACATCCACGTCGCCCGGTTGAAACAGTACGTCTCCCGTCCGCACCTGCCGGACACGTCCCAACGGTCGGATACGGTCAATCTGTTCTCCGGTCAACGTCGGGAACGCCTGTGGAAGGGTCTCGCGCGAACCAACTATATCTGCCATGCTTCGATTTTGCACGATCCGTCAAGCCCGAGCAGCTAGCCCTTCAGGATCGCGGGAACCCGCCTGTGCCAGTCGGTGGATTGCTGGTAGGCAAAGGCTAGACTCAGAACAACCGGCTCGTGATACGCCGGCCCTGCGATCTGTAGCCCGATGGGCAGTCCGTCCTTCGAAAAGCCGCAGGGCACCGTCAATGCGGGCGTTCCATAGTGATTGAACGCCGAGGTGTTGCTCGGCGGACGGTGGTGCGTCTCATTGACCGTCGCGGTAAGCAACGGTGCGGGTTCTCGCATGGTTGGGAGGACGAGCAGATCCACTTGCTCAAAGATTCGCCGGATGTCCCGCCGGCGTTCCCGGATGCGCTTCAGCGTTTCTATATAAGCGACGGTTTCCACCTTTTTCATTGCGTTCAAGTGCCGTTGGGACCAGGGATGGTAAAGTTCGGGCGATTTGTCGAAGAAAGGCTTCTGGTAATGATACAGTTCCACATCGTAATCGCCGTTTTCGGCTATCTGTAGTCTGGGTAGAGTGACCTCGCGGACCTCGCGGACCAGACCGTGAAGATGACGAATCGCCTCCTCCACGGCAGCGGACACGTCAGCGTGAAGTTGCTCGAAGAAATACTGGCGTGGCACCCCGACCCGCAGCTTCGCCGTGGGAAGTCGAAGAGCCTGGGGGTAATCCGCTACCGGCTCATCGAGCGTGATGGCATCCAACGGATCGTAACCAGCAACGACCTGGAGGAGAAGCGCTGCATCTTCCACGGTACGGGCGATGGGACCGATGGTATCCATTGAGTAGGCAGAAGGCACGACGCCGCGCGTGCTGACGCGGCCGTAGGACGTTTTGAAGCCGACCACGCCGCAGTGGGAACTCGGGATTCGGACCGAGCCGCCGTCGTCGCTTCCAATCGAGCCGAAGCACAGTCCAGCGCACACCGCCGCCGCCGATCCGGCCGAGGAGCCGCCGGTGATGCGGTCGAGATCCCACGGATTGTGGGTGGGACCGAAGCAGCCCGTGGTGCCCGTACCGGCGAAGGCCATTTCATCCAGATTCAGCTTACCCAGCAAGACGGCCCCTGCCGCTCTCACGCGCCGAGTTACTTCGGCGTCTTCCGAAGGCACCCGATCCTGAAAGACGCGCGCCGCAGCAGTGGTCCGGAGGCCGGCTGTGTCAAGGTTGTCCTTGAGCGCAACCGGAACGCCATGGAGGCGGCGGCCGGGAGAACCGCCTGCTTTTCGTTGGCGGTCGCACTCCCTCGCCTGGCCGAGAGCCGAATCGGCGTCCAGCGTAATGAACGCATTCAGGCGCTGATCGAGCGCTCCAATGCGGGCGAGGCACAGCTTCGTCAATTCCTCTGATGAGACCGAGCCTTTGGCGAGCGCCGCTGCGGCCTCGGTCAGGCTCCACGCCAGGGGATCGGATCCCGTTGGAGCGCTCGCCGCCGGTTCCATCGACACCGCCGTGGCGGCGCCCGCCAGTAAAGCACGGCGAGTCAACCCATTTTCCATTCTCATCAGCTTACACGGAATCCCCATCCTGTTTCGATTAGCCAAGCAAGGTTGTTTCCTGCATCCGGCTGCCGCTACTTCTTGCGCTTTCCCGACGATGGATCGGGTGCTTGGGCGTCGTTCGATTTCCAGTCTTCGGCATTCGCCGGACGGAAATCCTTGGTGCTGAAGACGCGGTAGCCATCGCCCGGACGCGCTACCTCCAGGATTAGAGCCACCCCATCGCGCGGGCCTTGAAAATAGGACACACGCAGGCGATGCGCTCCGACGGTCAGTGCCACCCGGCCGTCTCGCCGTTCATTGGGATGCACTCCATCGTTGTCGATCACCACCTGGTCGTCGATGTAGAGCTTGGAGCCATCGTCGGAAGTCAGCGCGAATCGGTAATTACCCGGCTGATCGATCCAGAATCGGCCGCGATAGTCGATGGCGAACCACTCGAAGCGCCTGGTGACCCCCGGAAAGCCAGCGCGCCAGTGCTGCAGCGGGACATTGAGTTCCGGCGTATAGATGCTGCCCTTGGGCTTCAACCTGCCGAAGTCCGGAAGCCCCTGGGAATCCCGCTTGATGTAATAGATCTTGCCTTCGAGCCCGGTGGTGTCCACCACCGTGACTCCGAACGTATAAGCAGGATCGCCCGCAGTGGGCGTCTGCGCCCGGCATAGCGCCGCGCAACAGAATAGCCCGACGATCAACCCGCGCCCCATACCTTACGATAGCTCGCTGGCAAAAGGCTTTCGCGCTGACATGTTAACGAGGTGGGCGGCTCCCTTCGCGCCACAGGCATCAGCGCGGGATTGGGAAGTTCTCCGCCAGCCGGGCCAGCTGCTCGGCGGCGCCCTCCACCGGCCTTCCATGCCCGGCCGCGATCACGGAAGGGCGCAGCGCTGCCAGCCGCTTCACCGATTCTCGCGCGGCCGCCCAATCCGATGTGGCGGGCGTCGGGGGACGGCAGACCTGTTTCCGCCTGAGGATCGTATCCAGGAAACGGTCAAGGTTCATGGTCGTCACCGCGTCCCCAGCGAGTAGTACCCGATCTCTACTCCGGAAAAATGAGACGTGCCCCGGAGTGTGTCCGCGGGTTTCGATCGCCTCCCAATCGGAGAGGCCCGGAATTGACTGCAGCGGCTCCAGGGTAGTGACGCGCGTCCCGAGATTGACCGTGCCTGTCGGGAAAAACCGCGCGATGCGGGTGAAGAATCCGGGCGCATTGAAGTTGAATGGTGGGTAGTTGGACTTGCCCGTCAGAAAGGGGAGTTCCCGCGAGTGGGCGTAAACGGGGACGGCCCACCGATCGGCCAATGGTCCGGCCGATCCCGCGTGATCGAAGTGGCCGTGGGTAAGGAGAATTGCACAGGGGCGGCTTCCACGGCCGAAGCGGCGTTCCGCAGCACGTTGGATCAGGTCTTGGTGTCCCGGCGTGCACGCATCTACGAGAACCCAATGTTCTGCAGTGCCAACCACGTACGCATTGGCAACTAGGGTGGAAACCAGAGCGACACCGGATGCGATTTCGTGCATGCCCTATCTTGCAACTTCGCGGTGCGCCAGACAAACCCGATGCTTCTCCGCGGCGGACTCAGAGGGCGAGCGGGGTACAGGTCACCGATGTTGAATCTGCACCCCTTTGGCTTGATGCCGGGCTTGCGACGGGTTGGCAAGCACCAATGAAAAGATTATGCACCTCAACTTGAGTGCCTGGAAGTTCCATTAGTACGGCTGCCGGTTCATAACTCGCAGGCCTCCGTGAGGTGCTTGCCGAACGTGCCCAGTCGCTGACTACCGCGCCGGGCGATTAACCGTAGCTGCCAGCTCGGTCTTGCCCTCCTTGCGGCTCTGATTCAAGCGCACCAAACTCTCGCGTCTGGCCCGCCAGATCTGAAAACCGGAGACGAAAAAAAGCAGGGGGAGCAGACCCAGCAAAGACCATGCGAGCTTCCAGGCGAATCCACCCAGTTCGGTTTTGTGGATGGCGTTAGCCAGCTCGACCAGCTTTTCGGGAAAAGGCGCCTCCGTCGATCGCGTGACGGACAAAACACTCGCCGAGGCGGGATGGAGCAGAACGACGTTACCGCCCTTCGGGCGGATATCGCCCGGGGCCCAGAGGTACACGGAGACGGTTCCGTTCGGCCGGCCGGGCATCCGCAGTTCACGCACGACGCCGCCGGGAACTGCGGTGACCGCGGCACGAACGTAAGCATCCAAGGGCAACCCGTCCGCCGCGGTCTCCCGCTTTATCTTGATCTTCCGCTCGCCTCGCTTTGGCGGCTGCTCACGAGTAACCAGCCGAACGGCCTGTTGGAAGGAATCCGGGTACGCCAGCACGATTCCCGTCACCGAGACCGCCATCATGAAAAGGTTTGCCCAGAGGCCGGCCCACCGATGTAGTTCGTAGTTAGTGCGCCGCCAAGGGCCGCTCGCAGGCAGCGCGAGTCCGCGCTTCCATTCCCGCGGGCCGTTCAGCCAGGCGAGCAGCCCGCTGACCGCTGAGAATAGCAGGGCGAAGCCGATGATCCCGGTAAGCCTGCGTCCGGTCTTGCCCAGCAGCAGGTTCTGGTGGAGGTCGACAATCCACTCGAGCAACCCTATGGTTTGGTGCGGTCCAAGCTCCCGTCCCGAAGCCGCATCGAAATAAGCTTCGAAACGCGGATTGCTGGTGGTGTCGGCCTGAACGAGCATCAGCCCTTCGTTCTGCTCCGGAATGGTGACGCGCAGGATGCGGGCCCCGGGATGCACAGCGGCAAAGCCCCGTTCGACCGCCGCCAGGCTCGAAGGCGAGCCAGTCGAGTGAACGCTCGGAGCGATGGAGTTCTCCACCAGGGGCCGAAAGACGGCGATCATGCCCGTAAGCCCCATCATCACAATGAGCGTTCCACCCATCAGGCCCAGCCAAAGATGCAGGCTGCGCAGCGTTTGTTGTAGCGTTCGGTGCCGGGTTGGCATCTACTCTTGCTTCCCTTGGAGTGACAGGCGTTCGAGGGCCGGTTCCGAGACCGGCTCCGGTGCGGGCCGCAGAGGAAGAACGATACGAAATTTGGACCCCGCACCGAGCGTGCTTTCGACTTCCATGCTGCCGCCGTGAACCCGGGCCATCCATTCGGCAATCGCTAGACCGAGGCCGGCTCCGCCTTCTTCGCGGTTTCTCACCCGGTCAGACCGGTAGAATCGCTCGAAGATGTGCGGCAGGTCTGATTCCGAGATCCCCACGCCCGTGTCCTCAATCTGACAGATCAACTGCCCAGGACGGTTGTCGAGCAGAGCGGCATCGACCCGGCCTCCCGGGCCGGTGTACTTGAGGGCATTATCGAGGACGATGAGAAGCAGAGACTTCAAGCAGCCCTCATCGGCGGTGACCCACGCCTCGACGTCGCACGGCGCATAGTGGAGATTGATGCCTCGCCTCACGGCCATCGGCTCGCAACTCTCGCAGGCGGAGCGGAGAACCTCAGCCGCCTTCAAGGGCTTCATGCGCAGGCATGCAGTACCGGAATCGGCGCGGGCCAGCCGAAGGAGATCTTCGAGCAGCGCGGTGTTCCGCTCCGCTTCGAGTAGGATCTGACGGAGCGCGGCCCGCTCGGGATTCCAAGCATCGGAAGCCTCGCCCGAATCGCGCATGAGCGCTACTTCCGCCGTGGCGCGAATGACAGCCAGGGGGGTCCGCAGCTCGTGCGAAGCGTTCGCCGTAAATTCGACCGTTTTGCGAAACCCGCCCTCGATTCGAGACAGCATGCCGTTCAGAGTTTCGGCCAGATAGTGCAGCTCGTCGTGGCTCTGCGGGAGCTCGATCCGGCGGCTCAGGTCGGTGGCGTCGATGTTCCGCGCAGCCGTAGTCATTGCGAGGACCGGGGCCAACGCTTTGCGGGCGGTCCAATGTCCGACGGTGGCCGCCGCAGCCATTAGAACCGGAGAGGTGAGCAGAAGCAGCAAGCCAAATCGGTGGACGACGGCGAAGGGAAATGTGAGGTCGGTCCCCAAAAGCAGCCGGTATTGCTGGCCGTTGACTGGATATCGGACACTCAAGAGGCGTAGGGGCTGTTGCGACGTGCCTGCCGTCCACAATCGCGGAGGGGACGCCTGGTCACGGGGCGCGAAAGGGGTCAGAAGGGGCGACTCGAACACCGCCGGGCCGTTCTGGCTGGCAATCCACAGCAGGTCCGGCTGGAGCGCGGTATGAGTTCGGACCTCTTTTTGCACACGCGCCAGGTCCATGCGGGGCAAGTGATCGTCGAGGAACTGTTCCACTCCCCCCAGCCGCGATTTCAATTCGCGATCGGCGATGTCCGACGCGGCGAGCTTAAGGGCGACATACGCTCCCACTTCCAGCGCCGCGCCGCCCAGGCAGAACACGATGCAATAAATGGCCGTCAGGCGTGTTCGAATCGGGAGGTTCAAGGCAGACTCCGCGGCGCCAGTTTGTAACCGGATCCCCGCACGGTTTGAATCAATTTGTCGGTATGCGAACCGTCGATCCGCCCCCTCAGGGAGGCGACCAACACGTCAATATTGTTCTCTTCGATTTCGGCCCGGGAGCCCCAAACTGCGGCTGCGATGTCGTCCCGCGAGACGACGCCGCCGGCGTTTCTCATCAGCAGCTCCAACAGCACGAACTCCGACCGTGCCAGCGAGAGCGGAACGCCGCCGCGGGAGACCGCATGCGAGGCCGGGTCGAGTGCGAGGTCGGAGACCTGCAGGAACCGTGGCGCCGATTTCGCCGACCTGCGAATCAGGGAGCGCAACCGCGCCAGCAGCTCCTGGAATGAAAACGGCTTGGTGAGATAATCTTCGGCGCCCGTATCCAGGCCTAGTACGATATCGGAGACGTCGTCGCGGGCGGTCAGCATCAGAATCGGCGTGACATTCCCGCTGGCGCGCAATTGGCGGGTGATGCCGAACCCGTCGAGCGAGGGAAGCATGACGTCGAGGACTATGGCATCGCATTCGCCGCGCTGCGCCAGCTCCAGCCCTCTCCACCCGTTGTGTGCCAGGGTGACGGAATAACGGTCCTGCTCCAGCCCTTGTTTGAGAACCCGGGCCATGGCGAGATCGTCTTCGACCACGAGGATGTTCTTGGGCATCGAAGTCCTCAGAATTTCAGCCGCATCGCGAACTGAAACTGGCGGGGAGTCCCGCTGCCGGTGGGAGAAGTGCCGTTGACGGTGCTGGTAATCTGTCCGAAGTTGGCGCTGGAGAAGTTGGCGTTGGGATTGCCGAATTGGGCGCGATTAAACACGTTGAAGGCCTCGGCGCGGAACAGAACGATGAAGCGCTCTTGGATACGGAAGTCGCGCGAGATCGCGGTATCGGCTTGCCAGAACCACGGGCCGCGAACCAGATTGCGCCCCGCGTTGCCCCACGTGCCATCGGCAGGAATCGCAAAGGCGGCCGCGTTGATCCAGTTATTGATGGTCTGGTTGGCGGGCACAAGCGACATGCCGGCTACATAATTCGGGCGTTGGAACGATGAGCCGTTTTCGAGCGAGAGCCCGTCCGGAACGGCCGAAGCGGCCCGCGTGATGATTACATTCACGGGCGCGCCGCTCCGTGCCGACGTGGTTCCGCTCCATTGCCAGCCGCCGAGCAAGGCAGAGCCGACGCCCTTCTGCTTCAGCCAAGAGCGACCCCTCCCGAACGGCAGCGGGTAGACGCCATTCATGGAAAAGGTGTGGCGGAAGTCCTCGTCGGAACTGGCCGTATCGCAGGCCCGGCACGTGGTGATCTCGGGATAGTCGGTCTCTCCGCCGCCGGTGGAATCGTCATTGATGGCATGCGACCACATGTAGTTGGCCGAGAAGGAAAACCCAGAGCGGAAGTGGCGGTCGAGCGAGGTCTGCCAGGCGTTGAAATGGCTGTTGGAGCTGGTCCCCTTGACGTCGATGGGGCCGAACTGCGGTAAGGGGCGCACACAGGGGTTCGAGAAGAGCACGCAGCCGTTGATGTAGTACCTGGTGAATTGATGGTATCCGTGGTATCCGATGTAGCCGGTGTCCAGAACGAAATCGGCCGGAAGAGCGGTTTGCACCTGCAGACCCCACTGGATGTCCGTTGGCATGCCGAGGTTGCGATCCAGAGCGCGCGGCGTGACGGCCTGGTTGGCGGCGGCAGCGTAGAAGGAGTCAGCCGGAAAACTCAGTCCCGGAAAGCTGACGCTCGAAAGGCTCAGCCGCTGCGTAAAGTTGTCGCTGGGCGCATTGAGGTCGCCCAACTGCCCTTCGCCTTTGTAGAAGCCGGAGCCCGCTCGAATCACGGTCTTGCCGTGAAGCGCCTGCGGCGCCCATGCCACGCTCGCGCGCGGCTCGAGGTTCAGCTTCTTGGGAAAGTCAAACGCCGAGCCCTGCGGACAGAACCCGCCGCAAGTGGTAAGGTCAAACGGAAGGTCGCGTCCGAATTTTTCATGGAAAGCGTTGAAGAACTCATACCTCAGTCCGATGTTCACCGTCAGCTCGGGGCGCAGCTTCCATGTGTCCTGAACGTATCCGAAGGATTCGGTCTTGAGCAGACCGTGCGTGGGGACGCCGCCGATCAGGTTTACCTGGTCCAGCTGATTGGCGGCGAATCCAGTTAGCGACGCGTACACCAGCGCGTTTTCCGAGGCTTGGCTGTAGTTGTACACGACGCGCTTGATCTCGACTCCGGCTTTCAGCGTGTGTCGGCCGCGCGTCCAGGTGAAATCGTCTTTGATCGTGTAGGTGGTAGGCGCCTTGACGGCGTCCGCTTGCTGGTTGAGCTTCTCGAATCCGGGGACGCTCACGGAGTTGAAGATGCCAGTAGTGTCAAACAGATGGGAGTCGGTATGCGTGAGGGCCCAAATGCGGTTCATGCCGAGCTGCACGTTGTTAAACATGGCCGGCGAGAATACCTGCGAAAGATTGATGGTGCCGTTCATGGGCGCCGTGCTGGTCTGGGTCTTGTCGAGAAGGTTGCCGCTCGGAGAACTCAGGCTGACTTCATCGACGTTGTAACGCACGAACAGGCTGGTGGAGTCGCTGAAACGATGATCGATGCGGATCATGGCTGAGTCCTCGTTGGCCGCAACGCTGGCGACGGCGACGTACTGAGACGTAGTCGACGACAGCGTGCGGTTACCGTGCGGAAAGGCATTGACGATCGGGGCCAGGACGGGCGATTGGGTCAACACCTGCGCGCGGAACGGGTCGCTCGGAACGTTGCCGATCAGGGTGGTCCCAAGCCGTTGCCGCAAGCCCTCGTAGGCTACGAAAAAGAAGGTACGGTCTTTGGCGATAGGGCCGCCAAAGGTGCTTCCGAACTGGTTCAGCCGGAGCGGCGGCAGGGTGGAACCATCAAACGGACCGCGGGTGTTGAGCAGATTGTTGCGGAGATATTCGAAGGCGCTACCGTGGTAGTCGTTCGACCCCGATTTCGAGATAACCTCCACCTGCCCGCCGTTGGTTCCTCCGGTATCGGCGCCGTACAACATGGTATCGACCTTGAACTCGGCGATTGCTTCGGTCGAAATCTGCAGTCGCGTGGCGGTGTTCGGCGCCTGATTGGAGATGCCGGTGGCATCCACGCCATCGAAACGGAAGTTGTTGTCGTCCTGGCCGCGCCCCGCGAAGCGAATCGATTTTTGTGTGCCGCCGCCGCTGTCCATGGCGCCGGGCACGAGTGCCATGAGCGCCGTCCAGGCCCGGCCGTTGATGGGCAGCTCGGATACCTGGGTCGATTCGATCACGCCGGCCACCTTGGAAGAGGTCTGATCGAGCATGTCGACGTTGGCTACGACATCGACTTCCTGCGCTCGCGAAGCGATTTGCAGGCGGGCATCGATGGTCCGCGTCTGTCCGACGGCGAGTTCGAGGCCGGAATACTGCTCGGTACGGAAACCATCTTTGAGGATCGTGATGTCGTAGACGCCGATGGAAAGGCCCGGAATGAGGAATGCGCCGGCTTCATTCGTCCTGACCTCGCGGTGAAAACCGGTCGCTTTGTTGCTGATCGTCACTACAGCGTTCGCAATGGCCGATTGAGACGGGTCGGTAACCGTCCCCGTCACGACGGCCCGGTCCTCCTGTGCGACAGCCACGGCTGCCACCGCCGACACGAATAGCGCCGAAATGAGAAATCTCTTCATCTGGGTGTCCTCCGAAAGGATTGCGACGTTTACTGCGCCGTCAGACCGGCTGCTCGCAGCTCGGCTCGAGCGGCTTCGATCTGAGACTTCAGGCCGGCGCTACTGAGCAGCATCTCCCCAACCGCGTTCCCCAGCGCATGGCTGGCTTCCACATCGGAATGGTAATGATCTCCGCAGACTTCGCGGCTGTAGGCGTAATCGGCGGCCCGTGCCAGGATGGCTTGCGACTTTTCCGGCATCAGCGCCGCCAGAACGATACCGACGGAGTAGCCCATGGTGGCGTGGCCGCTGGGATACGACCTCAACGGACGGTCGGCGGGCTTCTTCACGTCTTCGTCGCAACTCCAGGTGCGATACACGGCCGCCGCGTCGGGAGCAGCGGCTACCGGGAAGCGGCGATGGAAGTATGCTTTCGCACCGTTGGCGGCCATCGATTGGTCATTCATGACGAGGGCCAGGAGTTTGGCCGTGGCGGGAAGCTTTGTCAGGTCGAATGCCAACCCGAGGGTGGAGGCGAAAGCAGTGGGATCCTCGTGTTGGTTGTCCCATTTGGCCTGAGCGAAACGCTCCTTCGAGCGGGTGTCCACGAGCCGTTCGACTTCTTTGAGTTCCTGGCGCTGCGACTCCGAGCCGTCGGCCGGCGGGGGAGGAAGGAGTCGGCCGGGATCGATGTCCGCCGGTGTCAGTACCTTCAGCGTCTTTGCAGGCATATTCTGCGCGTGTCCGGCGGCTACCAATAGGGCTGCCAAAACGAAAACGGAGTATTCGGATTTCATGTGCATTCTCCCTCGTGCTCCCCGTCCACGTCGGCGCGACCTCGGTTGGTGCCGTGCCGTTAACAATTGGAGATACGTAATGGTATAGTGGCAGCATCAACCCGTCATGAATCTGATGTGAAGTTCCAGAAACAAACCTGAACAGCGAGGGCCGAATTCCCTGGCGGGCGGGGAGGGAAATGGCTACGAAGATGTGAAGGAGATCACAGAAGGGAATGGTGGCTCCGGATACGGCAGGTGATGGCATACAGAGGGCACACTGACGGCCGCACGCGGAGCGCCTGCCGAATGTCCTTGCTCGAACAGACGTGACAGCAAGGACTGCGGTAAACCATGACAAACGAACGTGAATCCTCGAACTGCAGGAGCACCACGCAACAAACATCTGCGTGCCGCCGCTGGTTTGCCTTGGCAAACCATTGCCCTTGCGTGTTCTATTGCCTTTATCGCCCTTTTCGGCGTCTACGGGCCGGCTCTGCACGGGCCCTTCGTGTTCGATGATCTGTCGCTGCCGTTCTCGAAGATCACACGCGATGCACCGTTATTCGAATGGATGTCCGGTGTTCGCCCGGTACTGATGTTCTCATATTGGGTGAACTATCACTTCTGGGGAATTGCTCCCTTCAGCTACCACGTGGCGAATCTGCTGATTCATTTCGTGAATTCCAGTCTCGTATTCCTGGTCTTGCTCCGACTACTGCGGTGGGCCGCGTGGCCGCAACGAAGGGCCGCCGCAGCATCGATCATCGGTGCCTTGATCTTCGCATTTCACCCCCTCCAGACTGAGTCGGTCAGTTATGTTGCGGGACGCTCAGAGAGCCTGGCATCGCTGTTCGTGCTGCTTGCGTACGCCGTGTTTCTCTACCGGCGAAATCCATCGATCTGCTGGGGAGAGGCGCTCATTACCCTTACTCTGTTCGGAATCGCCGTAAAGACGAAAGAGAACGCCGTGAGCCTTGCGGGAATTCTTGTCCTGACGGATCTGTTTTTCCCGGTTCCTTTTTCGTTCCAGGGGCTCAAACGAAATTGGAAGCTTTACTGCGTCATGGCGCCAGGCGTTCTCGTGGCGGGGTTTGGCGTTCTGCGCGTACTCGCAAGCGCTCAAACTGCGGGCTTCTCACTCGTCACATACAAGTGGTATCAGTACGCCTTCACGGAAGCACGAGCGCTGTTCTCCTATGTCGGTCTCACGATCTTCCCTCTCGGGCAGTCGATCGACCAGGACTATCCGCCTTCGCACACAATTTTGGACCACGGCGCGATTGTCTATATGGTGCTGCTGGCGGGGCTGCTGGTATTCTCGATTCTGCGGCGGCGACAGTACCCGCTCTTCTGTTTCGGTCTGCTGATGTTTCTGATCTGGCTGGCGCCGACCTCCTCTGTCATCCCGCTGGATGACGCCCTGGTGGAGCGCCGCATGTATCTGCCCCTCGTTGGCCTCATCCTGATCGGATTCGAAATTGCATGCCGAATACGTGTTTCTCGCGGTACGTGTGCATGCATTTTGGCATTTGCCAGCCTTGCGCTGGGCAAGCTCTGCTATGATCGCAACCAGTTGTGGGGCCAACCGGATAAACTCCTGGAGTTGGCCGCCTCTACAGCCGCATACAACCCACGTCCGTTGCTGAATTTTACCGAAGTGCTGATCCGGCAGGGTCGCTGTGAACTGGGGCCGGCCTACTTGGAGCGTGCAGAGCGACAGCTTCCGAACAACTACTATGTGAACGCGGCTTGGGGCCGGACGCTCGCATGCCTGGGTCATTTCGATCAGGCACTGGAACGACTCCAAACGGCCATCCGGATTAACCCGTGCTCGCGGGTGTACGAATCGATCGGCCTTGTCTACGGTCAAATGGGACGACTGGAAGACGCCGGCAGTGCTTTGAAAATGGCGGTGAAACTCGACCCCAACTCGGAGACTGCACATGGCTCGCTGGCTATGTGGTTTGAGAAAACGGACGACCTGCAGGACGCAGAGAACGAGTATCGCACAGCCATCTCTCTGGATCGCATGGACTCCTGGGCAAAAACCGGCTTGATCCGAGTCCGCGCGATAGAAGGCGAGCGTAAGAGCTATTGACATCTCTTCCGATGTCACGCCTTACTGCTCACGACACACCGCTTTGTAGCCACGGGCCGGCCCGCGATCATGCCATCCGAAAGACACGAGGCGAAAGAGGTCAGCCACATCGAAAACAGATTGTCCGTAAAACCTGCAGGCCGGCCGGATCCACTCCTAAGCCAGATACTCCGTCGTCTCATCAGGCGGTCGTTTCCGCGGTTGCGCCGTTTGCCGCTGACGATTTCATGGGGCGTTGACGATGCCCTGCTGGGCTACACCGTCCAGGGTGGAGATCATCTGATCCAGGTGAACGACTGCCTGCGGTCCGCTACGCAGCGGGTTCTCGAGGGTGGCATCGCGCACGAATTATGCCATATTGACGCCGATCTCCGCATGGGGCCCTACCAGCGAGAACTCGCATGGCGCCGGTACGGCGAGTCGCGTTGGTACCGGATGCGCGAGGAACGGACAACGGAACGGCGCGTCATCGAACTTGGATACGGCTCCCACCTCCTGGCCTTCATCAGATTCGTGCGCAGGCTCGGTTATTCCTTTACCAGGGAGCACGGACTGCTAATCCCCGAAATCCGTCGTGCGGTCGAAGCCCGGCAAAGCCGGAATCGCCAAAGTGACGCGCGCGCTCCGGCCGGTGCTTGACGATCAGGGCTCTGAGAGCGATCCGCGATCGGTTTCTGTTCATTCCGCTAACGGCTATAGCGGAATTTCGATTTTTGCGCCCACGAGAGTCGGCCCGCGACGGAACACGAAGAGGTCCCGGAGCATATTCGCTCTCGCGACCAGTTCCCGGCACTTCGTTTGGAAGCTGTCATAGGCGTCCACCACAGCGGCATTGAACCCAAAGGCATCGATCCCTCGACGTTGTGCGTAAAGACGGCCCTCCGCTGATGAAACTCCTGGCAGATTACGACGACGGACGTCTGGCGGAAGATCTCGCGCACGCGCACAATCGAATCAAGGGTCCTGAAGCCGGCATCGCCGCAGTAGACTCGCTCTGCCGGGACTCCGGCCTGAACCGCCTTTCCTTCATCTCTTGAGGTTCGTCGTATCCGCGGATCTGATAGTCCCCGCTCTCGATCAGGCATCCGACTTTCCCCGCACGATACAGTGGCGCAGCCGCCGACTATGGCCGCGATCTCTGATGAGCGCGCGCGTCCCAAGACGAAGACCGCCTCCGCTCGCACTCATGGTACAGAAATGGCAGAATCGGCAGCTCACGGCAGCAGGTCTTCCGCAATCGTCAAGTTGGAGGCATGTCAGTGCGCCGTACTCCCGCTCGATGACACGGAGGCGTGATGATTGAGCTGAACGGCTTTCGTGACGTCTGTCATCAGTCGGGAGATACTCTGTTGCGAAGCCTGACTCATGGCCTGCACAACCGCCTGCACACTGCTTTTCGTGACGACAGAATCGGATGACGCGACGTTGGACCAGACCGTTTTCTGCTGTACCGGATCGTCCAACTGAGCAGAAATGGACACCTGAACCCGAACGCCGCCCATATAGTCTACTTCCTGGAGCCGCTCAACACGCCCTCGCAGAACATAATCTACCTTGTCCTCGGCATCCGATATCTCGACAGACTGGAAAACGCGACGCTTCGTGAGTTGGTCCGCCAGTGCCCTGGTCAATGTGTCATTGGGAGGTTCAGCCCAGCGGTGGTATTCATAGAAACCCACTTGCACGGGTGAGGGGCGGTAGACGATTCGATCTTGACGCAACAAAACGGCGGTTTCGAACGGTTCAATCCGAAGCGACGCCGGAACCGTCGGACCGACCGGCGCTGGAGCGGGTGGGATGTCCAGTTTGTAATACTGAGTCACCGGCATTCGCCCGCCCCCGCATCCGGAAAGCAGTCCCACAAACATCAGAACCCAAAACGTGCGCATAGTTATGGCCTTGGCGTCGCAACTGGAACCGAACGGTCCGCGGCAGGTCTCCCACGCAACAGGATCCAGGGCCGCTGCCTCACGGACCTCGTCAGTTCACGCAGATTCTCAGACGCGGCGCGGAAGTTTTCGAGTGTGTCATCGACATTGTCCCGATTGGCCGACACCATCGTGTTCAAATCACCGATCAGGCGGCGGGTATCGGTCATCGTCCGCTGTAGCTCCACCAGATCCGTTTTGAAAGGGTCCCGGATCTCGCCTATGCTTTTATTTGCATTGGTGAGGGTATCGTTCGCCGTTCGCGCCGTGGCCTGGAGCTCGCTAAACGTACTGTTGGCTTGTGTCAGGGTGCCACCGGCTTGAGTCAGGGTATCGCTGGCCTGCGAAGAAACCTGGTCGAGTTTCTTAAGCAGTCCATCAATTTGCGCAGACTCCTTATCCAGCAACTCTCGTGCATTCGCCAACAGTAAAGTGAGGTTTCGCTGATTCTGCGGCCCCGTGATGGACTGGATATTCGCAAGAACAAGCCGCGCATTGCCAGCCACCTGGTCCACATTTTTCTGGACATCCTGGAAAGCGGCTTGGACGGTGGGCATTAGCTCATTCGCTTGTCTGGCAAGGTCATCCAGCGAAACGGGTTCCTTGGAAGGTATCGTTGCCCCGGGAGAGAGGCGCGGCGCCTTGTTTGAACCGGTCGAAATCTCCAGATACTTATCGCCAAGCGGGCTGAGGGACGTCAGCATCGCGACGGAATCGGCGTTCACGGGAACACCGGCTTTGACTTCCATCAGAACCTCGATCTTCGTGGGATCCTGATGCCACTCGCGAATGGCGGTTATGGAGCCGACTTTCATGCCCCCGAACCGAACCTGGGAGCCGGGGTCGATGCCGCCGGCATACCTGAAGTAGGCTTTGTACAGGACACGGTCGCCACTCAGTTGATCCACGTACACGAGGGTCCCGAGAAAAATGAGCAGGGATACCAAGACGAACAGGCCCACTTTCAGCTCTTTGGACATCGCACACCTAATCTTTCAGCGAGTTGTTCGAGGAGCTCCGTCTTGTCATTCGACGTCCTATCCGGCAAACGATCCAGGAACTGCCGCACCCAGGGATCGGTGCTGTTGGCGATGGAGTCCTTTGGGCCGATGGCGACCAGCTTGCTATCCCTGAGGAAGGCGAGCCGGTCAGCGATTTTGAATGCGCTCTGCAGTTCGTGGGTGACCACTAGCACCGTCATTTGTAGAGCATTCTTCAAATAGATCACGAGCTCATCGATGCCGGCGGCCGTAATGGGATCGAGGCCTGCCGATGGCTCGTCGAAGAACAGAATCTCCGGGTCCAGGGCGGTCGCCCGCGCAATCGAGGCACGCTTCAGCATGCCGCCGGATAGCTCCGACGGATAAAACGCCCCGAAGTGCACCAATCCGACCTGAGCCAGTTTTAGGAGCACGACCTTGTCGATGGTCGAGTCAACCAGTCTCGTGCGCTCCAAAAGAGGAAAGGCGACGTTCTCCGAAACCGTCATCGAGCCGAAGAGTGCGGCATTCTGAAACGACACTCCAATGAAGCGGCGGACCTTATTGAGCTCCGTCTCTGAACAGCGGCCGATGTCGACACCTTTAACAATGATGCTGCCGGATAGAGGCCTCTCTAAACCAATCAGATGGCGCAAGAGCGTGCTCTTTCCTGAACCGCTCCCGCCTAACAGCACCAGCACCTCCCCTTTGGAGATGTCCAGATTTATGCCATCCAGGATGGTTCGGTCAGCGTACTTGACCACTAAATTCCGGACTACCACCACACTTTCGCTGGGCATCATGGCCACACCACATAAAAGAGCGCCGTGAACAACAAATCGGCCACAATTACAAGAAAAAAGGCCCTTACTACCGCTGACGTTGTGGCCCGACCCACATCCAGCGGCGTTCCCTTTACTCGAAAGCCTTGCAGGCAACCGATTTGAGTAATCAGTGTGGCGAAGACTATGCTCTTGATCAGCCCGCCAACAATGTCCCGGATGTAAAGCGAATCAAGCGCGGCACGGATATATAGTAATAAGCTCGTGCCGACCGCGTGGTAGACAAAGAAGCCGCCGGCGAGGATACCGGCCACATCCGCTACGACTGTCAGGCACGGCATGACAACCAGCAGCGCCAGAAACTTTGGAGATACCAGCAGTTGAACCGGATCCAGCGCCATCGTCTTCAAGACGCTAATCTCCTCGGTCATGACCATGGCGCCGATCTCGGCGGAGAAGGCAGAACTCGAACGCCCGCTGACGGTAATTGCGGTGATGAGCGGGCCGGCTTCCCGCGTAATGCCAATAGCCACGAGCGGGATCACTAGCTCCAGCGCGCCCAACTTCCGTAGTTCCGATCCCCCTTGAAACGCAAGGATTAGCCCGGTGCAGAATCCCGTCAGAGCTACGATGGGGACTGCGCCGACGCCGGCCGCGACCATCTCATCGATGGTGCGTTTCCACCGTAAAGGATGCAGGGCGAACGGATTGATGGTCTTGATGCCGCGAAGGGAGCGCCAAAACTGAACCGCCAAAGCTCCCAGGTACTCAACGCCGCCGAGGCTCGAACGGCCTATCTCCTCGACCCTTGCCACGGGCGCGCCGGTCACCGGTTTAATATCTCCTTCGCCGTGTCCTCAATCCTGAAAAACCCTGCCACGCCGTTAACATCGATCAAGTACCGGACTTTTTCGTTGAGACCAGACAGCGTTAGCTGCGTGCCTTGTTCTTTCGCGGCAACCAGAATCTCAAGGAGCGTGGCGAGCCCGGAGGTGTCAATGAAAGGAACCCCGGCCAGATCAACCGTGAGGTTGCGGCATCTGCCTCTGGTGCAAAGGGTCAGAGCGGTCTTGCGCAGATCAGGCGAGGTATTCATGTCGAGTCTGCCTGCGAGCTTGATCAGCACGTCTTTATCGTGTTTCCGTAGATCGATTTCCATCGGTGCTCGGCGCAGCGGCGGAATAACACCGGGTCCAATTGGCCCTGACTCTTTGGATTAAAGGCGGCGTTAATTCTTGGGGCTAAATCGAACGCTGTGCTGCTTCAGGAGTATTCCCAAACACGAATTTCGAGGATCAAGCGCTGCATCAGAGAATCAAGGTGGCGGAGGAATAATTGGCGAACAGCAATTTTGCCGCCAACCTCGGGCCATGGGACGGACGGGGCGCGGGAGCCCTGCGGAAACGACACTCTTAATCTCAGGGAGGTTTGGTTTCAGATGAAGATGAATCGACGGCAGGCAATCCGGAGCGTCGCGCTATCGGGCCTGGCGGTACAAGGCGAGACAGGCAGAGCGGCCGCGCCCAACGATCGGATCGGGGTCGCTCTGATCGGCTGCGGCAACATGGGAAGAAACGATGTGCAGGATTTCCAGAAGAGTCCGGAGGTCGAGGTCGTAGCCCTATGCGACGTCGACCAGGAACGTCTCCACGCGCTGGCAAGCGTGGTGGAGCCGCGAGCGAGACTGTATGGCGATTACCGGCGCGTGCTGGATGACCGCGCGGTTAACGTCGTGATTATCGCTACGCCGGACCATTGGCATCCCTTGATCACCGTCGATGCGTGCCATGCCGGCAAGGACGTCTACGTCGAGAAGCCGGTTTCGAACCGGGTACGGGAAGGCCGGGCGATGGTGAATGCGGCCCGAACAAACCAGCGAGTGGTGCAGGTGGGCCTGCAGCAGCGGTCGGGCTCGCATTTCCAGCGCGCGGCGAAGGTCATTCAAGCGGGCGAACTGGGCGACATTCGCTACGTGCAGTGCTGGATTCACGAACGCCAGGGAAAAGCGGGCGTAGGCACACCGCCCGATTCCGTGCCGCCCGCCACACTGGATTGGGACTTTTGGCTCGGGCCCGCGCAGACGGTTCCGTATAACAAGCAATACCATCCGGGAAATTGGCGCAATTTTTTTAACTTTGGCGGAGGCCGCATCTGCGATTGGGGAGTCCATCTGGTGGACTTCGTGCATTTCGCGATGGGCCAGGATCAGCCGCTCAGCGTGGCGTCCAGTGGCGGCAAGTTCTATGTTACGGACCGCCGCGACACGCCCGACACGCAGGAAGCGATGTGGGAGTATCCCGGTTTTTTAGTACACTACACTCACCTGCTGCACAATTCCTACGGGAACAACGGGAACCTGGGAGCCAAGCCATTCGGCAGTTACGGCATTCAGTTTCACGGCACGCGCGGCACGCTGTTTATCGATCGCAATGGTTACGACATTTCGCCTGAGATGCAGCAACACTCAGAGCCGGGCGGTATCGGGTCGCGTTCCGCATTCGACGACCTGGCCGGCGTCAGCATCTATTACACAATCGACGGCCCAGCCGGGCGCGGCACCACTTCCGAGCAGCATCTGCCACACGTGAGTGACTTCTTGCGCTGCGTGAAGACCCGTGAAAAACCGATTGCGGATATCGAGGCCGGTCACCGGAGCACGACCGCGTGCCACCTGGGCAACGTGGCTTACCGGTTGGGACGCAAGCTGAAGTGGAACGCGCCAGCGGAGGAGGTGGTGGGCGACGACGAGGCCAATCGCCTGCTGACTCGCGCCTACCGCAGTCCCTGGAAGCTGCCGGGCCTGGATGGTTAACCAGCCGTCAAACGCGCGCCGAAGTCCAAGGCGCGCCAGTCGATCCAGCGTATTTCCATGCAACAAAAGAAATCTCCGGCGAGGGCTGGACATCAGATCTTTGTGATCACAGCTGCCGTCTTCGACACAAACCTTACGACCGGGAGGCACTGGAGCAGGCCGCAGCCAACCATGGCATCAAGTGGCACTTTCTCGAATTCCGTTTGATGCAAGACACGGCCGGGGCGTCGAAAAATGCTCGCGCAGTTTGCGTATTCGTCAATGACCAGTTGGACCGGCCTGGCCTGGAACTGCTGGCAAGGGAAGGAGACGAACTTGTGGCCCTTGGCTGTGCGGGGTTCAATAACGTTGATCTCGATGCCGCCAGGGAGTTGAACCTATCCGTTACGCAGCCCGTTAATTCGCTGTATGCCGTAGCGGAACATGCTGTTGCGCTGCTGCTCACATTGAACCGGAAGATCCCTCGCGCGTTCAACCGCGTACGCGAGTTGAACTTTTCCCTCAACGGACTTTTAGGTCGATCGGCTTTATGCGGAGGACGAGGAAGAGGCGCTCCACAGCCAGGAGTTAGCTCACAAATGGCCGGAAAGGAGAAGAACCCATGAAAGTCGGCATCGTGGGATGTGGTTTTGTCGGCAGTAGTGCTGCCTATGCGATCACATTGGGCGGAGTAGCAAATGAAATTGTACTCATCGATCTAAATGCTAAACTCGCGCAAGCTCAGGCGGAGGATATTCTCCATGCTACGCCTTTTGTTGCCCCATCTCGAATCATGGCTGGGGATTATGGCGACCTCGAAGGCTCCGAGATTGTCATTCTGGCTTGCGGCGTGGGGCAGCAGCCGGGAGAGACGCGGCTCCATCTTTTGGAACGTAATGCCGCCGTCTTCGAGGGAGTGATTCCCCAGGTAATGAAGTATGCGCCTGAAACCGTCTTGCTGATTGCCTCCAATCCTGTAGATGTGATCACACAGCTTGCAAACCAAATTGCCGGAGTCTCTCCCCAACGCGTTATCGGTTCTGGTACGATCCTGGACACGGCCCGTTTCCGAACCGTGCTCGCTGAAACCCTTAGCGTATCACCCGAGTCGGTCCGCGCCTATGTGGTCGGCGAACACGGCGATTCGGAAGTCCTGCTCTGGGCAGGTGCCAGGGTGGGTCCCCTGAGCCTCGTCGATTTCGCGCGCCAAGTCGGCTGTGAGATGAGCCCCGAAATCCGTAGGCGTCTTGACGATGACGTTCGTCGAGCTGCTTACCGGATCATCGAAGGCAAAGGCGCGACCTATTATGGCATCGGCGCAGGCCTGGCGAGAATTGTACGGGCAGTAAGGAGTGATGAGCGCGTGGTACTCACCGTCTCAAGCCGCGCGGTCGGTATTGCTGATTTTCCGGAAGTCTCTTTTTCTTTGCCTCGGATTATCGGCTCGGCAGGAGTCTTAGCCACGCTGCTGCCGGAATTATCAGAGGAGGATCACCGCGCGCTAACGAATAGCGTGGAAGTGATAAGAAATGTGGCAGCAGAGGCTGGATTTTGATAGCGTTGCTAACGCTCGCGTGTTGTCTAATTACGCAACAGCGACGTGATTTCGCTGCACCCTCCGCTCACTCAGGAAACCAAACACATCATCCGCTTCGAGACGATGGCGTTGATGAAACCTGGCGGCATACTCATCCATGTGAGCCGAGGAGCATTGGTGGACACCAAGGGATTGATTAAAGCGTTAAAGTCCGGCCGCCTCCGAGGGGTGGGGCTCGACGTTTATGAGGAAGAGGAAGGCATCTTTTTCGAGGATCTCTCCGGCAGGGTGCTTCACGAGGATGAACTGGCGCGATTGCTCACCTTTCCCAACGTGCTGATTACCTTACACCAGGCATTCCTCACACATGCGGCATTAACCGAAATCGCCCGCACCACTGTAGCCAACATCTCGGCCTTGGCCGCCCCAGAGTCATTCGTTGAGGACTCGGTAGTTACCTAAACGCTCTGGCATCGGTTGTCGCTATGGATTTTCTCCTGGCAATCCTGCCCATCGTCATCCTCATCTATGTGATGACCAAGAAAAAGTCTTGGCCTTCGCAGATAAGCCTGCCCTTCGCGGCTGCCCTCGTCTACGTTCTTGTCCTCGTTCGCTCCCGGCTTGACCCGAACCTGGTGAATGCCACGGTTGTGAGCGGGGCACTTTCAGCCTTGACGCCGATATCGATTATCTGGGGGGCGATCCTGCTGTCGCAAACGATGCGGCGTTCGGGAGCCGAACGGATTATTGGCGAATGGCTTAAGGAGGTGAGCCCCAATCCGGTTGCCCAACTGATGATCGTCGGATGGGCCTTCTCGTTCATGATTGAGGGCTCCAGCGGATTCGGGACGCCCGCCGCAATTGCAGCGCCCCTGCTGGTCAGCCTTGGCTTCGACGCAGTGCCCGTGGCGATTCTCACGCTGGCTATGAATTCGGTGCCGGTTACCTTCGGGGCGGTTGGCACGCCGATGTGGTTTGGCTTCAGCCAGGCGCAGTTGAGCTCGTCCGAGATACTGTCCGTGAGCTGGAAGAGCGCACTGGTGAACAGTGTAGCCGCGCTTTTCGTGCCGATCATAGCGCTGCGTTTCGTGGTGGGATGGTCCCAGATTCGCCGGAACCTGGTCTACATTTATCTGAGCATTCTGAGCTGTGTTGTCCCTTCACTGGTTTTGTCCCGTTTCAACTATGAGTTCCCGTCGTTAATCGGTGGGGCTGTTGGCCTCTGTCTTTCCGCACTGATGGCGAAGCGTCAGTTGGGGCTGGAGCCCAATGCAAGCGGTGAAAAGGAGATCGGTCCGTCGTCCGAACGTCACAAACGGCTGCGGGCTTTCACGCCATATCTGATGCTGATCGCAATCCTGGTTGTCACGCGGGTGCCCTTCTTGCCCGTTCGGGAATGGCTAAACGCGGAGTACCCCAGGCTGACACTGGACTGGGGATCGCTTGGGACATTTAGCGTGAGCGCCGCCCTCGTGTTCAAGCTGGATTCCATCTTCGGCACGTCCAGCGCTTGGGGCTACAACTCGCTTTATGTGCCCGCTCTGATCCCGTTTGTCGTCGTGGTGCTGCTTTCGATGCCGCTCCTGAAAATTGACTTTCACGCGCTAAAAAAAGTCGCGGCGGACACGACGAAACGGTTGAGCGGCCCCAGTCTAACTCTTGTGGGGGCTTTGATCATGGTCCAACTGATGACGCTCGGCGGCGACCAGGCGCAAACCAAGATCATCGGCAGGCAATTTGCCGCCGTGATGGGAAGGAGCTGGCCGTTCTTTGCGCCCGCGTTGGGAGCGCTGGGCGCCTTCTTTTCAGGATCGGCCACTGTATCGAACCTGACCTTCGCCGGCATCCAGGAATCGATTGCGCACACGATCGGCTTCGAGAGAACTTCGATTCTTGCCCTGCAATCCATAGGCGCGGCCATGGGCACCATCGTTTCCATCAGCAACATCGTAGCGGTGTGCTCGATTCTGGGATTGGTCAATCAGGAGGGTTTTATCCTCAAGCGAGCGGGCTTAGCCCTCGTGGTCTATGGTCTGGTGGCCGGCGTGTCGGGTTTGATTATTAGCTAAATGAACAAGCGGCCAAGGCCACTGAAACGCGCCTTGCCGCGGCGGTTCCACCGATCCTCGCGGTAGCTCACACCTCCACGGTTTCGCGCGGGGCAACCGGCTTGCGGTGCTTGGCAGAGCCGCTGTCAACGGCCGCCATGTGCAGGATCAAGTCCAGAACTTTCGACGAATAGCCCCACTCGTTGTCGTACCAGGCGATCAGCTTCACGAAATGATCGTTCAAAGCGATCCCCGCCTTGGCGTCGAACACACAGGTACAGGGCTCGCCGATAAAATCCGACGAGACGACATCATCCTCAGTGTAACCGACGATGCCTTTCATCGGACCTTCTGAGGCGGCCTTCAGAGCCGCCTTGATTTCCTCATATTTGGCGGGCTTATCCAACCGGCACGTCAAATCGACCACCGAAACGTTGGCTGTCGGGACCCGGAAGGCCATTCCGGTCAACTTGCCGTTGAGTTCGGGGATCACCTTGCCGACGGCCTTGGCAGCGCCCGTGCTTGAGGGGATGATATTGGCGGCTGCGGCGCGTCCGCCACGCCAATCTTTTTGGGAGGGACCATCGACCGTTTTCTGGGTAGCAGTGACCGCATGAACCGTCGTCATCAGCCCTTCCACGATCCCGAAACGGTCGTGCACGACTTTTGCCAAGGGCGCCAGACAGTTCGTCGTGCAGGAAGCGTTGGAAACCACGGTCATTTCTTTCCGATATTCATCGTGATTGACGCCCATGACGAACATGGGAGCATCTTTCGAAGGCGCGGTGATGACTACCTTGTGAGCGCCGGCCTTTAGATGGGCGCCGGCGCTCTTCACGTCGGTAAAGACTCCGGTGGATTCGACGACATAAGTGGCGCCGCACGCCGCCCACGGAATCTCCCCGGGTTGCGTCGCGGCAAAGACATCGATGGCCTGACCATTGACGACGAGTTGGTTCTCCGTCGCTTTGGCGTCGCCCTTGAATCGCCCGTGTACCGAGTCGTACTTCAACATGTACGCCATGTACCCGGCGTCAATAAAGGGATCATTGATACCCACGATTTTCGCCTTGGGATTCTCCAAGGCGGCACGAAAGACCAAGCGCCCGATCCGGCCAAAGCCATTAATTCCAATCTTCGTCACGGTACTTCCTCCAGGACAAGTGGCAGGACTGCACGCGCAGCCCCGCTGCTCTTTTGGTGCGATGCAGCCCCGACGCGGAATGACTTCTTATCTCATCGGGCCGGCGCAGGCCGGCTACCCCGCCGGCCCGCTCCTAATGACCGCCGGCGTCCAGGGTTCGCGCGGCGATGCTCCAAGACGCCACCTTCACAGGCTGTACCTGCCATACTTGCTCACAGTATTCACGGATGGAGCGATCGGATGAGAACTTGCCCATGCGCGCCACGTTGAGGATTGCTTGGCGCGTCCATGCCCGCTGGTCGCGCCATAAGGAGGTGACTTGCTCCTGGCAGTCCGCGTAAGCCTGGTAATCGGCCAGGACCAAAAACGGATCTTCGTTTAGCAAGCGGTCCAGAAGCGGGCGGAAGGTGTTGGGGTCGCCGCCGCTGAGGGCGCCGGATCCGATGAAATCCAGGATTTCCCGCAGCGAGCTATTGTTCTCGTAGACTTCATGGGGGCGGTATCCTCTGCGCTTCAGGTCCCAGACCTGATCGACAGTCAACCCGAAGAGGAAGAAATTCTCAGCTCCAACTTCCTGGCGGATCTCCACGTTGGCGCCATCGAGCGTGCCGATGGTGAGAGCGCCGTTCAAAGCGAACTTCATATTGCCGGTGCCGCTCGCCTCTTTTCCAGCCATGGAGATTTGCTCAGACAGATCCCCGGCAGGATAGATATGCTGCGCGCTCTTCACGCTGAAATCCGGCAGGAAGACGACTCTAAGACGGCTGCGTACCGCAGGATCGTTGTTCACCGCCTCTGCGACAGCGTTAATGAGTTTGATGATGAGCTTGGCCATGAAGTAGCCGGGCGCGGCTTTGCCACTGAAAATGAAGGTTCGCGGGGGTACGTCGGCATTAGGGTCGCGTTTGAGACGTAAGTAAAGAGCCAAGATGTAGAGGACATCGAGGTGTTGGCGCTTGTATTCGTGGATGCGCTTGACCAGGATGTCGAAGAGCGATTCGGGATTTACGTCGACACCGGTTCGCAGTTTCAGAAGCGCAGCGAGGTCCCGTTTCGCGGCCAGTTTCACTTCGCGCCAGCGGCGCTGAAACGCCTCGTCGTCTGCCAGTCGTTCCAGCCCCCGAAGCTCGTAAAGGTCGAACAACCACCCGTCTCCAATGGACTCGGTAATGAGGTGGGCGAGCGGACGATTACCAACCGCTACGAACCGCCGGGGCGTCACGCCGTTGGTGACGTTGCAAAGCTTCTCGGGCCACAACTCGGCAAAATCGTGCATCACCGTCCGTCTAAGCAGATCGGAATGCATACTCGAGACACCATTGACGCGATGACTGCCAACGGTTGCGAGGTGGGCCATACGTACGAAGCGCTCGCCCGTTTCATCGATGAGCGACATCCGGGAGAGCCTTTCGCCGTCTCCTGGAAAGGCCGCGCGAACCTCATCGAGGAAGCGTGCATTGATTTCGTAGATGATCTCCAGGTGACGGGGGAGGAGCTGACCGATCAGGTTGACCGGCCATTTCTCCAGAGCTTCGGGCAGAAGTGTATGGTTTGTGTAAGCGAATGTATTCCGCGTGACCTTCCACGCCGTGTCCCAGTCCATGCCGTGTTCGTCGACCAGAAGGCGCATCAATTCGGCGACAGCGATGGCCGGGTGCGTGTCGTTGAGCTGCACTACCCATTTCTCGTGGAATGTCTCCAGCGGCCGATCCAGCTCGCGGTGGAGTCGAATCATGTCTTGCAGAGAGCAGCTCACGAAGAAATACTGTTGTTGCAGGCGCAACGTCCTGCCCTGGATCAACTCGTCATTCGGGTAGAGCACCTTCGTGATATTCTCCGACTCTATCTTGTCCGTGACTGCACGGTAGTAGTCGCCGTGGTTGAAGGCGGCGAAATCGAACGACTCAACAGCCTCGGCTTTCCAAAGACGGAGTGTGTTGCACGTGCCCACCCGATACCCTAGGATCGGTGTGTCATAGGCCTCGCCCTTGATCTCCGTGTCGGGAACCCAGCGGACCTGGTAACGTCCATGTTCGTCTTGACCTGCCTCGGTGTGACCGCCGAAGTTCACCTGGTAGTAGATTTCCGGCCGCACAATTTCCCACGGATTGCCAAAACGTAACCACTTATCGGTCACCTCCACCTGCCAGCCGTTCTTGATCGCCTGCTCGAATTTGCCGAACTCGTAACGGATGCCGTAGCCGACAGCGGGAACTTCCAGCGAGGCAAGCGAATCCATGAAACAAGAAGCCAGCCGCCCCAGGCCGCCGTTGCCCAAGCCGGGCTCCTCCTCCTGATCAATCACCTGGTCGAGATCGAGGCCAAACTCGGAGAGGGCCTCCCGGACCGGTTCAACAATCCCGAGGTTGAGGAGATTGTTGGCCAGATGCGGGCCAGGCAGGAATTCGGCGGAGAGGTAGGCCACTACGCGCGCTTCCTGTTGAATGCGCGCCTCCAGCGTCCGCACGCCTTTCTTGTGTACACGATCCCGGACGGTGAGCGCCAGGGCTGTGTAAATGTCGTTAGGGGTCGCCGCCATCGGCGGGCGCCCGAGGCCGCAAAAGAGATTGTCGAGAAACGATTGTCTGAGATCGGCAACGCTCATGCCGGTTCGGAGACCCACACCGGGCGAGAGTTCACACGATCGTAGACGGAGAAACTGCGTTGTCTGCGTCATAGCCTGCCTTTATTGAAGCTCGAAACGTTGACTGTCGATTCATCACCTTCCCCGATTTGTCGTCTCGGGCAATGCGGTGAAATCATGCTGAATGTTCGCGCCACACACTTGATGCCACCTACCGCCGAGCGATGTATTTAATGTGATTGGATCGGGGCAAAGGAACCGAGGCGGCAGGATGGCGGATACCGGAGCAAAATAAAACTCACTGCCTGCCGCCGGTCATCAACCAGGAGGAAGGATCATCATGTCGAGCTGGCCGCGGGATGACAAGGTTGGCGTGGCAACTGCGAGGAAGCACCGATGAATGTCGCCGTTCTCGGCGCCGCGCGCCATCCGTCGCCTCTAAAACGTTGGGTTAATGAGTCGGAGCGAGTGCCCGCCACAATCATTCGTACCGCTGATGCGCGGCCGGCGGATGACCTCCTCTTTGAATTGGCAGGCGCGCGCGCGAGCCTGTTCTTCAATCCGGCCGAAACTCGCGCCGGCGTTGTTACTTGCGGCGGGCTTTGTCCCGGACTCAATGATGTGATACGGTCGCTGTTTTTTGAATTGCATCACGCCTACGGCGTAAAGGAGGTGCTCGGCTTCCGGTGGGGGTATCGAGGGTTGGATCCGGAGCACGGTGTCGAACCACTCGTTCTCACACACGAGTTGGTAGATAGAATTCATTTGCAGGCCGGCACGATTCTGGGCACTTCGCGCGGACCGGTGGATAAGGCCCGCGCGGTGGAGAATCTCATCCGGCGCCGTGTGAATATCCTATTCACCATCGGCGGTGATGGCACCCAGCGCGGGGCCCGGGAATTCTTTGAGGAGGCCAAAAGACGCGGTCACGCGCTCTCGGTGGTGGGAATCCCGAAAACCATCGATAACGATATCCCATTCGTTGCGCGCTCCTTCGGCTTCCTGACGGCGGTTCAGGAGGCGGCCAACGTGCTGCAGCGTGCGCATACGGAGGCGCGCAGCGTGCAAAACGGGATCGCGTTAGTGAAACTCATGGGACGCCATGCCGGATTTCTGACTGCCGAAGCTACCGTGGCAAGCCAGGATGTGAACTTCACGCTCATCCCCGAAGTGCCGTTCCAGTTGGAGGGGGAAGGCGGATTTCTCGCCGCGCTGGAACGCCGGATTGTCAGCCGCGGGCACGCAGTAATTGCAGTCGCCGAGGGTTCGGGACAAGAACTGCTGGGGAACACTGGAAACGAACGTGACGCTTCGGGAAACGTCAGGTTGAGTGACATCGGTTTGTTTTTGCAGAAGCAGATCGAAGAGTGGTTCAAAGAGCGAAAAATTCCCTTCGTGATGCGCTACTTTGATCCGAGCTATATCGTCCGGAGCAGTCCGGACACTAACGAAGACTCGATTCTTTGCGATCAATTCGCGCGGCATGCGGCTCACGCCGCTATGGCTGGCAAGACCGGCTTAGTGATCGGGCTCTTACACGACCGCTTCATTCATGTGCCGATTGAACTGCTGGCGACCCGCCAGAAACGGCTCGATCCGGACAGCCAGGCTTGGAGCGCCGTCCTCGCAGCTACGCGACAACCACATCGCTTTCAATGAATGAGGAAGAAGATCGTCGGGAAGCGAGATCGTCTATGCTCATGTCAGCCGGAAACTCCCCGACCTTGAGAAATTCAATGCGGTAATTGGCGTTCGGGTTGCGCGTAGAAGGACCGGCCACCAGCAGGGCGATGGCGCCGGGGACTTGGTGCTCATCCAGCCAAGCGCGTGCATAATCGCGCCAGTTCCTCGGCTCCTCGTCCAACTGGACAGGCTCCACGCCGTAGGAAAAAGCGAGTCCTTGACACACAGCCGGGTCGCGGCTGAGCCCGACAATCCACATCGAGGGACTCAAGCGGGAAATCATTCGCGCGGTCGTGCCGGTGCGGGTGGGGACGAATGCCGCAGCGCAGGGGACGATATCCACGGCGGTTTCGACGACCGAGGCAATCGCGTCGGCCGGCGTGTTGGGCGGTCCCTGCTTAAGGCGCGCGCGAAGGTCCGCCAGATGGACCGGCGGGCGCTGCGACTCAGTGTAGGCGGCGATCTTCGCGAGCATGGCCACCGCTTCCTCCGGGTATTTGCCGATCGCGGACTCGCCAGAAAGCATTACGGCGTCAGTTCCATCGAGGATGGCGTTAGCGACGTCGGTTGCCTCAGCCCGGGTTGGAAGGCGGCTGCCAACCATAGATTCGAGCATTTGTGTTGCGGTGATAATTGGTTTCCCGGCGATATTGGATCTGGCGATAAGCTGCTTCTGTAAGATCGGCATATCCTCGATGGGAACCTCTACGCCAAGGTCGCCGCGCGCCAGCATGATGCCGTCAGTGGCATTCAGAATTTGATCGAAGTTCTTGATGGCGTCCAATCGTTCGATTTTGGCAACGATGAAGGGCTGCTTGCCGGCCGCCGCGGCTGCGGCGCGCACTGCGTCTATGTCGCCACAAGTTTCCACGAACGACTGGCTCACGGCGTCCACACCCTGCTGCAAGGCGAATTCCAGACAGGCGCGGTCACGGTCGGTAAAGGCGCTGATACCGAGATGAACTCCGGGCAGGTTCAGGCCCTTCTTGGAACGTAATTCGCCACCGACCGACACCTCGCAATGAACTTCGCTGCCTGAGACATGCTCGACGATCAATTGCACCAGACCGTCGTTCAGGAAGAGCCGGTCGCCGGGCTTGACGACTCTCGGCAGACGTTTGAAGCTGACCGATACGCGCTCGGAAGTGCCGGCGATCTCCTCCGTAGTCAGTACGAACTTCTCGCCGGCCTGCAGTTGTACCGGCTCTGGTTCAATCTTGCCGATACGCATCTTGGGGCCCGGCAGGTCGGCCATGATCGCCACGCGCCGGCCGACGGCCTTCGCCGCCGAGCGGATGCGCCGGATGCGCTCCGCATGTTCACTGAAGTCTCCGTGCGAGAAGTTAAGCCGGGCGACGTTCAACCCTGCGTGGATGAGACGTTCCAGCATCTCAGGCGGTTCAGATGCTGGTCCGATCGTGGCGACGATTTTAGTCTTGTGGCTGCGAAGTCGCATCAGAGCTCACCGCTGAAGGGCGCGATCAACTCAGACCGTAACGGTCTCCCTGGCGTATCGCTTCGCCATCTCGGCAAGTGGGATCGGCCGGTAGTCGCCGGCGTGGCCTGCCTGGCCGAATTCCGTCATCCGTTGTGCGATCACTTTTTTCATCGCTTCGCGCGCCGGTTTCAGGTAGCTGCGCGGATCGAACTCCTCCGGATGCTCAGCAAACACCTTGCGGATCGCCCCGGTCATTGCCAGCCGGCTATCCGTATCCACGTTGATTTTACGGACGCCGTTGTTGATCCCGCGCTGGATTTCCTCCACGGGTACTCCCCAGGTCGGTTTCAACTTGCCGCCGTATCGGTTGATGATGTCCTGCAAGTCCTTGGGCACGCTCGACGATCCGTGCATCACGAGATGCACGTTTGGCAGTTTTCTGTGAATCTCGATCAGGCGCTCTATCTTCAATGTCTCACCCGTCGGCGCCTGAGTGAACTTGTACGCGCCGTGGCTGGTGCCGATCGCGATAGCAAGGGCATCTACGCCGGTCTGGTGGACGAATTCCACCGCTTCGTCGGGATCCGTCAAGTGAGCAAGCCCGTCGAGACCGGCGCCGTGCCCGTCCTCGACGCCGCCCAGACAGCCGATTTCGCCTTCCACCGTCACGCCGCGCGCATGTGCGATCTCGACTACCTCGCGTGTGACCTTGACGTTGTATTGAAACGACGAGGGAGTCTTCCCGTCAGCCATTAGGGATCCGTCCATCATCACGCTGGTGAACCCCATCTCGATCGCGGACTTACACGTCTCCGGACTGTTGCCATGATCCTGATGCAGTACGATCGGTATCTCCGGATACACCTCGGTCGCGGCGAGCATGAGGTGATAAAGGAATCGGTCATTCGAGTAGGCCCGGGCCCCCCGACTGGCCTGAACGATTACAGGCGAGTTGGTTTCACGCGCCGCCTCCATGATCGCCTGAATCTGCTCCATGTTGTTGACGTTAAACGCGCCAATACCGTAGCCGCCCTTAGCGGCCTCGTCTAACAGCTGCCGCATTGAGACTAATGCCATGGCTGAGTTTCTCCTTTGCGCTCTTGAGAGCAGATGCCAGGAACCATCTGCCGCCGTTCTATTTTTCGATGGGGCGCAATTTGCCGGATCCGGATCTCACCATAATCGAAAAACTAAACCAGCGAAGCGTCCTGCGGAATCACCAATCGCGCCGTATTCGAGCGATTGAAACGATAGCGGGCGGTGATGCAACTTCATGAACTCTATTCTTCTTTAGCGATTCGGAATGACAACAAGATCCTGGTCTTCGTGATCGACGGCCTTGGCGGTATGTCACACAAGGACTATGGCTACAAGACCGAACTGGAATATGCGAACCACCCCAATCTTGACCGACTCGCTTCTCAAGGGACTACAGGGATGTTGACTCCTGTGTTGCCCGGCGTCACGCCGGGCAGTGGTCCGGCCCACCTCGGATTGTTCGGCCTGGATCCTATTTCCTTCAATATCGGCAGAGGAGTATTAGAGGCTCTTGGGATTGGCCTTATCCCAGGGCCCACCGATGTCTTGGCGCGCGGCAACTTCTGCACGGTCGATCGCGAAGGAGTTATTATCGATCGCCGAGCTGGACGAATACCGACGGAGATCTGCGAGCAACGACTGGCGGTGCTTCGTAACATTCATGTGCCGCAAGCTGATATAGAGCTGTATGCCGTCCAGGATCATCGATTCGTACTGCGGCTCAAAGGAACCGATCTCGACGGGGACGTCGAAAACACCGATCCGGGTGCGGTCGGCGCCAAGCCAAAACCTGCCAGGCCGCGCATCCCGCGGGCCGAGACAACGGCGAGCATCGTAAACAGCTTTCTGGATCAGGCGTTTGTTCGTTTGAAGGAACATTCCACCGCGAACGCCCTGGTGCTCCGGGGGTTCTCCATGTTGCCGAGTATTCCGAGTTTTCACGAGTTATATGGCTTGCGAAGTGCGGCTTTAGCTATCTACCCGATGTATAAGGGGCTAGCCCGAATGGTTGGGATGGACGTCTTAGATTGCGGCAAGACTATTTCAGATCAGTTACAAACTCTCAAAACACATTGGGAAAGCTATGATTACTTCTTCATACACTATAAATACACGGACAGTTGCGGCGAGGATGGAGATTTCCTCTCGAAAGTAAACCATATTGAAACCCTGGATAGTTCCATCGACTCTTTGGTGCGCCTGGATCCAGCGGTTCTTGCAATTACGGGCGATCACAGTACTCCAGCGGGGCTAAAGGCACATAGTTGGCATCCGGTTCCGTTACTCCTCCTGTCGCCGACATGTCGAAGAGACGGGTCAACGGCATTTACAGAGACTGTTTGCGCCAGAGGCGCGCTCGGCAATCTGGAATCCAAGTATCTTATGGGACTACTGCTGGGCCATGCTTTGCGGCTGGAGAAATTTGGCGCGTGAAGGAAATCTGAGCACAACCATGCCAATGAATGAACTGAGGAGCATCGCCGAAATTGATTTCGCGAACCTGACCAAGCGTCGGTACACGCCCTCGCCGGATTGTTGGGCAGACCAGGTCCTTTACTTCCTCATGCTGGATCGATTCTCGGACGGCAATGAAAACGGCGGTTACCGGGACGCGCACGGTGAATCGGTCTCAACCGGCGCGACGCCCCTCGCCGTCAGCGACGATATCGGGTCTGTTCCCTATGGGCAGTGGCTTAGCGAAGCAGCAGGCTGGCAGGGCGGAACCTTAAAGGGTTTGACATCGAAGCTCGGATACTTACGGCGGCTCGGAGTGACGGCGATCTGGATCAGTCCCGTTTTCAAACAGGCAGCTTTTGACGCGACATACCACGGGTACGGCATTCAGAACTTTCTCGACGTCGACTCCCACTTCGGCACCCGCGAAGATCTGCGCGACTTGGTCGACGCAGCACACCAACAGGGCATCTACTGCATCCTCGATATCATTCTCAACCACGCCGCGAATGTATTCGGGTATCGCGACGCACGGTATCAGATTAGCGTTGGGCAGGACACGTGGTTACCGGATGCGAGGTGGGACGGACAGCCTTACGAGGTCGAAGGATTCCGCGACCGCAATGGCCAAGCAACGCTGCCGTTTGATCCCGCGGATTCGGCGGCGCTCGACCTAGCCTGGCCCGACGGAGCAATCTGGCCCAGAGAGCTTCAGGCCCCTGGCAGTTTCATGTGCCGAGGCAGGATAACGAATTTTGACTTCTACCCGGAGTTCCGGGAAGGGGACTTCGTTGATTTCAAGAAACTGAACCTCGCGGTGGACTGGTCTGCGAAGTACCCTACGCCCTCGCCAACCCTGAGGCGGCTCATCTACTGTTACGAGTACTGGATCGCCTATGCCGACATTGACGGCTTTCGCATCGATGCTGTTAAGCATATGGGCCAGGAGTCGACCCGCATATTCTGCGCCGCCATTCACGAATTCACGCAGAGTCTCGGGAAAGAGCATTTCTTGCTGGCCGGCGAGGTTACGGGCGGGCGGGGCCACGCATGGTCGATGGTGGATACAACCGGCTTGGATGCGGCTCTTGGAATCGAAGATATCCCCGGACGGCTGGCGTCAATGGTGAAAGGTTTTGCGGAACCTAACGAGTACTTCGCCCTGTTCCGGAATTCGGAGTTGGACGACCACGGCGATTTCGCCTGGTTCGGCCAGCACGTGGTCACGATGTTTGACGACCACGACCAAATCACCAAAGGAAGCCAGAAACGCCGCTTTTGTGGAATGGCGGAATATCGCAAGCTTGTGTTCAATGCGCTTGCCGTTAACCTGACGACGGCCGGTATTCCCTGCATCTACTACGGTACTGAACAGGAGTTCGACAGCGGTGGCCAGCCGTCGCCGAGCGACCAGGTTTTGCGTGAAAACATGTTCGGCGGGCGCTTTGGCGGGAAATGCTCGCAGGGTGTTCACTTCTTCAACGAAGATGCACCGCTGTTCCAAGCGGTCGCGAAGCTCTGTGAACTGCGGCACGAGTGGATTGCGCTGCGGCGCGGCCGCCAGTACGTTCATGAGATCTCGGGCGACGGGGTGCACTTCGGCCCTCCAGTAAAGTTCGGGGAGCGCCTGCACACGCTTGTGTCGTGGTCGCGTGTGGTGGCGGACCACGAACTGTTGGTTGCCTTCAACACGGATGAGATTAATGCGCACGAGCTCTACAGTACGCTCAACCCCAACCTGCGGACAGAGGGAGAAGAACTTCACCTTTTGTTTTCATATACACCGGAATCAGGGCTGGAGCACCCGGAATCCGCGCGCTATGCTTTCCCGAGGCTGAAAGTGGAACGGAGAGGCAGTGTCCTTTGCACGCGGCTCGCGCTGGGTCCAGCAGGCATTGCGATTTATGCCGCAGAGAGGTTCCCACGAATCCGCGGGGAGTGAAGCGAGGCTGCGTTATCGGTCTAATTGAAGCTTAATGCTGCGGCGCCAGGCGCCCCGGCCGCGCTCCAGTGACGGCGGGAGCGGTTCTACGTCTACTGGAGCGAATGACCAGCTTCTCAGCTTCAACCACCAGGAAAAACACGAAACCACCAACGAGAAGCCTGGGCCAAACCCAGGCCGGAATGGCCTCGGTTTCGAACAGATACTGGAATATGGGCACGTAGGTGAACAGAACCTGTAAGACGATGACAGCTCCGATGCCCACCGGCAAGTACTTGTTGCCGAGATGCGCCTTGAGCGACAGCGATGAATCAAGTTTGTAGCGGCTGTTGAGCAGGTAGAAGATCTGGCCGATGACTAGCGCGTTCACGGCAACCGCGCGGGCGAGTTCGTCGGATGCGTCTTTCGACCTCATCCAAAAGAATGCCCATAGGGTTAGCGCGAGGAGGGCCAGACCGACGAAGATCACGCGCCACACGCCGAAGCCATCTACGATCGGGCGATCGACGGCGCGCGGCGGCCGCCTCATGACGTCGAGTTCATGCGGCTCGAAGGAGACCACCAGCCCGAGCGCGACGGAGGTCACCATGTTGACCCAAAGGATCTGAGGAGCTGTGATCGGAGCGGTAAACCCGGCCACAATCGCCACCAGAATGACCAATGCCTGAGCGACGTTGGTTGGCAGCATGAACAAGATCGCCTTCTCGATGTTGTTGTAGACAGTGCGCCCCTCCTGAACGGCCGCCGTGATAGACGCGAAGTTGTCATCGGCAAGCACCATCCCGGCGGCTTCTTTGGTCACTTCCGTCCCCTTGATGCCCATGGCAACCCCGATATCGGCCTTCTTGAGGGCGGGCGCGTCGTTCACCCCATCGCCGGTCATCGCCACAACTTGTTTGTTCGCCTGGATGGCCTTCACCAGACGGAGCTTATGCTCGGGGCTGGCGCGGGCGAAGACGTCCACGTCGCGGACGCACTCTTCCAGAGCGGCAGTGTCCATTTCCTCGATCTCGGCTCCCGTGATCGCTGTGGAGCCGTCGCCGATACCGAGCATTTTGGCGATCGCCGCGGCGGTTATCTTATGGTCGCCGGTGATCATCGTGACGCGAATACCACCCCGGTGGCATTCCTCGACGGCTTCGATGGCTTCTTGGCGCGGTGGATCGAGCAGCCCGATTAATCCCAGCAGGACGAGGTTCTTTGGAAGATCCGCCGGACCCAGGCTGCCCGTCCCGATTCCGGGTTCCTCGATCCATGCCAGAGCCAACACTCGTTCTCCCTGCGCAGCAAGTCTATCTGATTCCCTTAAGAAAAACCGGCGATTGATTGGCTCTTGTCCGTGCTGGGTCTGCTGCCGGTCGCAATGCTCGAAAATGATCTCCGGCGCCCCTTTCACCAGCAGCATCTCCCTTCCCTCGGAATCACGGTGTGCCGTCGCCATGAACTTGTGCTCCGATTCAAACGGAATCGAATCCACCCGGGGATAAGCCGACTGTTCGCTCCGACGGTCTAACCCGACCTTGGCGGCGAACGGATACAGCGCGGCCTCGGTAGGATCGCCTTCGACCTTCCATGCTCCTTCGCTCTGCGCCAGATTCGAATCGTTGCAGAGCACCGAGACGCGAGCCATGAGTTTCAGAACCGCATCTTCGCCGGCGGGACTCCCATTCTTCGAGACTTCACCCTGGAGCGCGTACCCTTGACCAGTCACGTTGTATGCCGACTCTGCCGTGACCGCCGAAACGACCATCATCTCCATGAGCGTCAGTGTGCCCGTTTTGTCCGAGCAGATTCTCGATACAGAACCAAGGGTCTCAACCGCCGGCAGGAGACGGACGATGGCGTTACGCCGGGCCATCCGCTGGACGCCAATCGCCAGCGTGACCGTAATGAGCGCAGGCAGTCCCTCCGGAATGACGGAGACGGCAATGCCGACAACCGACTGGAATATGGCCACGAACGGCATGTGTTGCACCCACCGGCCGTAAAGGAACACCAGCACGCTCACCACTGCGATGATGGCAGTGATGGCGTACCCGAATTTCTTGATCTGGCGCAGCAAGGGCGTCTCCAGCGCGCTGACTGCGGCCATCATCTGATTGATTCGCCCTAACTCCGTTTCCGAGCCGGTCGCAACCACAACTCCGGTGCCGCGCCCTGACGTAACCAGCGTTCCCGAGAACGCCATCCCCCACCGGTCGCCGATGGTTGCCTTCTCGGCCACCGGATCCGTCGTCTTGTCGATGGGAACAGACTCGCCTGTCAGAGCCGCCTCTTCTGTCCGCAGGTTCTTGACTTCGACAAGCCGAATGTCGGCGGGAACCCTATCGCCGGACTCGAGAAGCACGATGTCGCCGGGAACCAGCTCCTCGGAGGGGACCATGCCGGTCTGACCGTTGCGCAATGTTCTGGCCTCCGGAGACAGCATGTCGCGGATTGACTCCAAGGCCCTTTCCGCCTTGCCTTCCTGGAGGAATCCGAGCAGGGAGTTGATGATCACGACGCCCAGAATGACCGCGGCGTCAAGCCAAAGGCCGAGCATCAGTTTGATGAATCCGGCGGCGAGGAGAACATAGATCAGAATGTTATGGAACTGCGACAGGAAACGCATGAGCGGCCCTTTTTTTCGCTTTTCCGGCAGCTGGTTGGGGCCGTAGGTCTGGAGGCGGCTCGAGACTTCCGCGGTGGTAAGGCCCGATTCGATGTTGCTGTCCAGGTGCGCTACCGTCTCCTGAGCCGAAAGAGCATGCCACGCCGTATTCTGATCCACATTCGTCGCGTTCATCGCCACGTTCGATTCTGAGCAGTACCCTGAGATCTAAAAAAGACGGCGAAAGGAACCGGGCCGTGATCCTTGCGATGAGAGGATGCGGGAAGTCGGCGTCAAAAGAGCGAGGGCAGATCGCTCTGCCCTCGAAGAGGAGATACACGTTTCATCAGCTGGCCTTCGCCAGATTGTAAGAGGGGACCACTGGACTGATCGTTGAAATTAGCTATTTTGCTCCGAACAGGAAATTAACGCCAGCAGCATAGCGGAAGTTATTTCGGTTGCTGGTGTTCCCGGTCAGAAGGCTCGGAATGCGCGTAAGGTAGTACGATGCCTCAAACGGCCGGAAAGCCACGTGCTTGCTGAGCCTGATATCGAGACCGCCGCCGACGAGCATCGCAAATCCCGTGTTGGATGCGTTGAGGCGGGCTGAGAGCGGTAGGTTTGGGTTGACAATGACTCCCGGCGGGAACACAGTTCCGTTCGTAGGAAGGAGCGCAACCGCTGTGCTGGCCGTGGAGTAAGCGCCGCCAAACAGCGCCTGCGCATACGGCAAGAAACGCGAGTGGTTGTGGAGCGTAAACCGCGGACCGGCCACAAAGTTCATTACCGTGGTGTCGATACTGAACTGATTCAACCTGCCATTGTTCACGGCGCCCACGTCGAGAACCGCGCCGAGCCAGGGACTGAAGTTATACACGAACTGGCCGTTTCCACCATTGGCGTTGAATGACGGGACAAAATCCGAGTTGGGGTTGAAGCGCACGAAGTTATATCCCAGGAACGTCTCCATCGTCGGCCAGTCAGTTGCAGCCGCGACCGAAGCTGACAGCAGGGCCGCACAAATCAATAAAGCACTCTTTCTCACTAGTCACATCTCCTATTTAAAGTCGGTGCTCCCTGGGCGCAAACGCCTGGGAAGCGTCTACTAACCTCTACAGTTGCCATGACTCCGGCCAATATCCGGCTGAGTTACTTTTTGGGGATAACCGATAGTGCCAAGCATTGGATCTTCTTCTTTCCAATCTAGATATGGAACCTTCGACCGGGCGACCTTAGCCTGTGTCTGCCGAATGCGTGTGTGGCTAGCGAGGTGTCCCGGTCCTATTGGTACCCGCCGCGAGCGTAAGCGAGTGGGGGCTGCGAAATCACTGGGACCAGCTACGAGTGAATCGGGAATTGTAGCCACTGGGTTCTCCTGCGCAGACAAAATCAGAGGGCGCTGCGAACTTCGCAGCGCCCTCCTAGCCGAAAATGCAAATGGCCGATCTACTTCGGACAGCCGAGCTTGCTCACCGGAAGCGCACTGGCCGCCTGAGAGTTCGTCACCGATGCCGGCATTTGGCCGCCACTCGGGATGAACCACACGACGACGCGCCGCTCCTCGGCTT
>Ga0126381_100000394_pt1 | contig 47420 bp, 41 predicted proteins | sample PanSoiMetPlot_28_FD_96465 | JGI IMG/M metagenome (GOLD analysis project Ga0126381, IMG submission 96465) | Tropical forest soil microbial communities from Panama - MetaG Plot_28 | ecosystem: Environmental > Terrestrial > Soil > Tropical forest > Bulk soil | place: Panama | collected 2016-02-17 | reverse complement strand
TGGAGCGAAGCGACGGTTCTCGCCGTTTAGCGGCGAGGCCGACTTGCGCGCCGAGCCGCCTGTTACAGGAGCTGAACCATGCGGAGTAAAACGAAAATCACAAGCGGGTTGGAGCGAAGCGACAAAAAAAAGAAAGACACGCCCTACCAGTCGCTGTAGGCGTTGCCCTCAGTGCTGGTGAGGCTGGAACCGCTTTTTACGTCGGTGATGCCCGGCGCCGTCTGATCGATTGTTTCCATCACATTGTCTTCCTGCACCACCTGCCAGGTCTCGGCTGAGTGTGTAAATGGGTCCTTGGGAATGGCGTGCAGATAGCCGGCGGTCACGATATCGTTCAGTTCCTGCGGCGCTTTGCCTTTGTCCTGGGTGTATTGATCGATGGCGGTGCGCATGTTGTAAAGGTCCTGCTTCAGCACCGCTTCATTGGCATGCAGCACGTGGATTTTGTAGATCGGCACCATCACGCCCAGCAGGATCAGGATCATCGAGCATACGATCATCAGCTCAATCAGCGTAAAGCCGCGTTGCCGCCTGGATTCTCTTGTGCGAATCATATGCTTTACCAGTCCTTGTACTTCGTGTCGTTCAGCGCGGTGCCGGTCGATTTGGTATAGACATCAAAAACGTTCTGGCCGCCCCAGGAATCGGACTCCGGATCGTCCTGCATGGAACGCAGCCCCCAATCCTTGGTTCCCGTCATCGGATCCGTGGGGATTCGGCGCAGGAATCTGAGCTTCTTGCCGCCGGCAATTTCCACGCCGTTGACCAGGGTATCCAGATCCGGCGGATAGCCTTCTGTGCCCAGCTTGACCTGAAAAGCGTTTCTGTCGGCAGCGTCTTTGTAACGATCGATCGCGCTGCGCATCTCCCATAGGGCCCGCTTCAGGTCAACTTCCCGCTGGCGTTTGACCGTTACCTTCATGATCGGGACTGCCGCTCCCATCAGGATCAGCAGGATGGTGATCACCACGATCATTTCCAGCAGGGTAACCCCCCGCTGTCCGGCGGTCCGCTTTCGCGCCAGCACGCTCATCCAATCTGTTGCCCTTACGATCATCTCTAACTAGTTTACGGTAATCGACATCTGCGATCCAAGCACGTCCAGGGCCTGGTTCTGGCTGTTACGCGCGCCAGGAACCGTGATGGCGATAGAGCTTGTACCCTTGGATTTGGCGGTAAACACCAGGTTGAAAACGGTTCCATCGCCGGAAACGCCCTCTGCTCCCGCGGGGCGCTGCGCCGTGATCTGCAGCTTGCCGGAAGAAGCATCGTCGCGGTGCACCAGAAGCACTTGTTGCCCGTCTTTAGCCAGAAACTCACCGTTGGTTACGCTGGAGAACTGGACTTTCCCTGGGTCATAGGTGATCTGGATCGGCACTGCGGCGATGTCCTGCCCGTGCGCCACCGTCACTGCCACGTTGAAGCTGCTTCCCTGTTGCGATGACAAACTTCCCGGATCAAGCCTCAAACCTACCTGCCCGGGCTTGAGATTTTGTTGAACCAGATTTTGCTGAACCGGCTGGCTCGGTGCTGCCGGTTGCTGTGGCTGAGCCTGTGGCGCCGGTGTTTGCGGCTGCTCCGCCGGTGCCTGAGTCGTCTGTTGTCTGCCGGGGGTGAGCGGAGCGGCAGGTTGTGGCTGCGCAACAGCATTCACCGGAGCTGGTGCAGCCTGGGGCGGCGCTGCCGGCTTTGCGGCTATCCGCAGATCAATGCCGCTGCCCGTGCCTACGTCAAACGCGCGGCGGTTCAAGTCGTTCAGTTCCTGGCCGCGGACGATATGCGGTATCAGCAGGAAAACGAGCTCGTTGACGATGTGTTCTTTTTGTGTCGAAGAAAACAGGTACTTCAGGATCGGAATTTCACCCAGCAGCGGAGTGCCGCTGACGGTCTTGGTGTCCTGCACTTCCAGAATGCCACCCAGGAGATTGATTTCGCCGTCAGCCAGGCGAATCACCTGCTCTGCTTTGCGGGTGCTGATGATCGGCTGGGTAATGCCGCCGATTGTCTCTGACCCGTTCAGGTTGGAGATTTCCATCGACAATTTCAGGGTTACCTGCCCGTCAGGGTGAACGCGCGGCTGGATTTCCATCTTCACGCCGACGTCGGTATAGGTGAACTGCGTATTTACGCCCACCGCGCCCACGGCGGTGCCCACGCCCAAAGGCGTACCGAACGAACCGGTCGCGATCGGAATTTTATCGGCAATCGTGAGGGTGGCTTTTTCATTGTCGGTGGCGCGGATTCGCGGGCTCTGCATGATCTTGGTGTCAGCGTCAGACAGCACCGCAACCGCTTTTAGGGAATCGATCGTCACCGCGTAATTAGTGGAATTCAGGTGCTGCAAATCATTGAAGTTGAGGTTGGGGCCGGAACTGGTCGTGGTCGTCGTGGTGCCGCCGCCCGTTGGGGTGGGCGTAACAGTATTGGTGCTTTGCAGAGCCACCTGCGCTGTCTGCGGGGGCGTAATTCCCAGGTTACGCAGCTTGTCCCGGCGCACCTGGGCTACCACTACGTCAACCACCACTTCCGGCTTCGATTTATCGATGTCATCGATCATCTTTGAAGCCAGCGCCAGCTGGTCCGGTGTTCCCTTGATGACGATGGCGTTCTGTGAAGGAATCTGCTGAATGCGCTGGACTTCAAGCACGGTGCGGATCGCGTTGACAATGTCCTGAAGATCGGTCGGCGTGGAGACGTTACCCAGATAGAAAGTCTTGACTACGTTCTGCTCCAGTTCGCGGCGCTTGGCCTGCGTATCCTGGGCGACAAAAATTGTGTTGGGCGTAACCGGCCGCCAAAACGTCCGTGATTGCAGAGCGACAATATCCAGCGCTTCCTGAAGACTCACATTGTGGAGCCGAAGAGTCACCTGGCGCGGGGTATAGTCCGGATCAAAGAGCACGTTGACGCCGGCCAGTTTGGCGATGGTTTCATAGGCGACCTTGGAATCGTTGGTCAGTTCCAGCGCGCTGATCGGCGCCTCAGGCAATGGAGCTAGCGACACCGGCGGAGCGGAGTTCTCCAGCCGCTTCAACAGCGGATCTTCTTCCACGGGCGCCGGCCCGGCCGCTTGTCCGCCGCCAGATGGTTTCTTCTGCATCATCTGCTGGGTGCGCCGGACTTCCTGTGCCGCCAGATCATTGCTGGGATCGATCTCTACCGCCTGCTGGAAGAGCGTTAACGCGTCCTGGAGATTGCCCTGATCGCGTAGTTTCTGCCCTCGCTTGACCTTGCTGCCGGAAGCGAGCATGCGCATGCGTTCGTAGGAAACGCGATACTTCAGTTCTTCCGGCTTTGCCTGGTAGGCAGCTTTGTAGTTCTCAAACGCAGCTTCATAGTCCGCGCGGGCTTCGGCTTTCACCCCTTTTTGATACAGAGACTTGGCTGAATCCGCGGCGGACAAAATGGCCGCGAGAAGAATCAAAATGACGAGGCTTCCTGTTACCTTCCTCATACGCTCCTGTGGCTTACCTGTTTGGCTTTTGATTAAGTCCTTCTTTTTCAGGAAAATGGTGGGGGCGCAACCCGTGTTACTTACCCGAAATCAGACCTTTTGGAAGCCAGATTATACACCCAAATCCGGTGCATAACTAGAACGACTTTAGTCGCCGGATTTGCGCTGTGGTAGCATAAAAAGTTTGCCGTCAGAGACAAAAATCTGCTATGGCCCGTCACACCACTCATCAGACTGAGCCGAACAAACCGAAAAACGTCAAGCGCGATCCCATCGCTTCCGGCGAGCGCGACGCTACGGTGAATCGTGCCGCCGGCCACAACTATTTCCTTGAAGACAGGCTCGAAGCGGGCATCGTTCTCACCGGGTCTGAGGTCAAATCCGTTCGCGCCGGACGCGCCAATCTGAAGGACGGTTACGCCTTGTTAAAAGATGGTGAATTGTGGCTTTTGAATGCGCACATCGGCGCGTATGAGAATGCCGGCTATGCTGCCCATACTCCTGAACGCACGCGCAAGCTGTTGGTCCACGCGGAAGAGTTGCGCAAGCTGCACGGAAAGACGCAGCAGAAGGGTTATACGCTGATTCCCACGCGCATGTACTTCAAGAACGGTAAGATCAAGTGTGAGATTGCCCTGGCCAAAGGCAAACAAAGCTGGGACAAACGCGAAACAGAACGCCGGCGCACCGCCGATAAAGAAGCCCGGGAAGCCATCGCCCGCTCAAGAAGAGCATAGTTGGAATTGAATCTGGTGTTGATTTTAAGACAGGAGCCCGCAAGACAGCCATGGATATACGCCTGATCGCTGCAAATTTCGCCGAAGTTGAGACCGAATGCCTGGTCACGATCGCTCTGGACCACGGCAACAACCAGAAGAGCGAGCCACGCCTCACCGTCAAAGATCCTGCTCTGGAAAAGGCTGTGGCCGAGCTGATCTCGAGCGGCGAACTCACCGGCAAAGCCTATGAGGCCGTCCTGCTGCACCGGCCGCAGGGATTGAAAGCGAAACGGCTGTTGATCGTCGGCTCGGGCAAAGCCAAGAACTTCAGCCACGTTGAAGTTCGCAAAGCGGCGGGAACGGCCCTGCGCGCGCTCAAGCCAAAGATGATCAAGAGCTGCGCCCTGGTGCTGCCTGAGGTCTCAAGCGGCGCCGAAGACGCCGTTCGCTCCGTAGTGGAAGGCGCTCTGGTGGCCGACTACGATCCGGACACCTATCGCAGCGATCGCAAGGATTACAGCATGAAAGAAGTCACTGTGGTCGCGCCCGCCGGCTCAGATCAGGCAAAGCTGCAGCGCGCGCTGGAGCAAGGGCGAATCATCGGCGATTCACAGAACTTTACCCGCGAACTGGTGAACGAGCCCAGCAACCGCCTTACGCCCACCATCCTGGCCGATCGCGCTAAAAAGATGTGCGAGACCGTCGGTCTCAAGTGTGAGCTGATGGGTCCCGACAAGATCAAAGAAATGAAGATGGGCGCCTTCTGGAGCGTGGCCCAGGGCTCCGACGAAGAGCCCCGTCTGATCGTCATGAAGTACGAACCCCAAGGCGCGCCACAAAAGCCCGTGCTGGGCCTGGTGGGTAAAGGCATCACCTTCGATACCGGCGGAATTTCCATCAAACCCGCCGACGGCATGGAAAAGATGAAATATGACATGGCCGGCGGCGCAGCCATGATCGGCGCCATGCGCGCCATCGCGCTCCTGAAGCCCAATATCAAGGTCATCGGCATTGTCTGCGCTACGGAGAATATGCCCAGCGGCAAAGCGCAGAAGCCGGGCGACGTTCAGATTGCCATGTCCGGCAAGTCGATCGAGATTATCAACACCGACGCCGAAGGCCGCCTGGTTCTCGCTGACGGCCTGCATTACGCCAAGACGCTCGGCTGCACTCACCTGATTGACGCGGCCACCCTCACCGGCGCGTGCGTGGTCGCGCTCGGCGGCGTGAATGCCGGTGTCTTCGCCAATGACGAAGACGTGTACCAGCATTTCACCCGCGCTCTGCAGCGGTCCGGCGAAAAATTCTGGCGTCTGCCCCTCGATCAGGAATATCTCGATATGATCCGCTCCAGCATCGCCGACATCATGAACACCGGTGGACGTTGGGGTGGCGCCAGCACGGCTGCTGTCTTCCTGAAGGAATTTGCCGAGGATACGCCGTGGGTTCACCTCGATATCGCCGGCACCGCCTGGATTGACGAGAACAAGAGCTGGATCGCCAAAGGGCCTTCAGGGATCGCCGTGCGCAGCCTGGTGGAGTTTGTGCGATCGTTCGAAGCTTAAGCTCACGAGAGATTCCCGGCGGGAAAGGAGTGTAGTACTCTCATTCGCATGTGCAAGTTGAATAAGAGCCTGCGCGATTGGTCTATGCCAATTCTATTGCTCGTGCTTACAATCTACATCGTTTCATCTGCGCCGGCGCAAGAAACGGCTCCCCCAGTGCCAGGCAAGCTGGTGGACTTGGGCGCTTACAGACTTCATCTCAATTGCACGGGGCATGGAAAGCCTACCGTCGTCTTCTCCCCGGGTGCAGGCGATTTCTCCTTTGACTGGTATCTGGTGCAGACGGAGGTCTCGAAGTTTACTCGCGCTTGCTCCTATGATCGCGGCGGCGAGGCTTGGAGCGACCTTGGTCCTACCCCGCGCACGATGCACCAGGAGGCGTACGATTTGGGCCGGCTTCTGCACCAAGCTAAAGAACGAGGACCATTCATTCTTGTGGGGCAATCGGCCGGTGGTCCAGTGGTTCGCCTGTTTCAGCAGCGCTACCCACGTGACGTGGCTGCGGTGGTACTTGTAGATGCATCTCATGAAGATGGGCGCCTGTTTATCAACGGCAAATTGCAAAGACTGCGGGACCTGAGCAAGGGGCGCCCAATACCGCCGGTCCGGGACCACGCTAGTCCGGAGGATGGTCTATCGGAAGACGGGATCGGGAAGATCAAGGAAGCGATTGTGAAATATGACATGACGCCTGGCATCGATCCTCCCTTTAACAGGCTTCCACCCGAAATACAGAAGCTGCGCTTATGGGCGCTAGGAAAATACACCCACTTTGTAGCGCTGGACAACGATTACAACCCAGAAGAGAACGACGAATTCTTTAAGGACCATCAGCGGAATCCTCAGTCCCTTGGCGACATACCGCTCATCGTGCTCAGCCGCTCACGCGATGAATATCCGCCGCGCGTGGCTGAACAACTCTCGGCTGAACATCGCGCGCAGCAGGTCGATCTGGCTACACTTTCCCGGCATTCCCGACAGATCATCGTGCCCGACTCAGGGCATCACATTCAATTGGATCAGCCGGGCGCGGTAGTTGACGCGGTGCGGGAAGCAATTGTTGAGTCAAAGCACTCTCATACCCGCACGACACCATAAGAACGAAAAGCGCGGCCGCTCGCGGCCGCGCTTCACTACCTCCGTCCAAAAGCCGATTACTGCTTCCGGCTCGGATCATCGTTCGGATTTACATAATTAAACTGTACCGGCGACTGCCCATGGACCTGCACAATGACCTCGCCTGAGGCCATCGCGTAGTGATTCATATGAGGATCGAGATAGGCAAAGCTGCCCGCGGGAAAGCTTGCCATCTTGCTCGCGTCAAAAGTGTCTCCCATCCCGACCTTGAAGGTTCCCGAGATGACGGTCACGTTTTCCCGCAGCGGATGCCAGTGCGGCGCAATGCGATATCCATCAGGCAACTTGAGCCGTACGGTGTATTCGCCGGTGGAAGCCGTCGGGTCGCCCTGAAGCACTGCGAACTGCGCGCCCTTCGCGACGAAAGGCGGCGCAGGGCCCCACTGCGTGGTCTCCAGGGTAAATGCATTGGGTGCGTGCGACGCTGGATGAGCGGCCACGCTGACAACCTGTCCTGCCCACACAACCAGGGCAGCCAGCACAATTGTGAGAAGTAAAGTTTTTTTCATTGTTGTTCTCCTCGTTCTCTCTCCAATCATGTCTAGCATCATCGTCCCCGGGAACATCTCGCACAATCGAGCAGGAATAATGCTTTTGTATCTTTTATATATCGCTGTAAGTGATAGAAACTTAGTGGCATAATAGCGGGTAGGCATGCCGCGCGCAAAGTCGCAGAACGCGAGTGTGGAGCTGGACCTGGGGCGCTACGAGCTGCGCCGTTCCGGACATCGGGTGAAGCTCGAGAAAAAGCCCATGGAGTTGCTGATCTTCCTGGTGGGGCGGCGCGAACAGATGGTCTCACGCGAAGATATTGTCAAGAAGCTATGGCGCTCCAACCTGTTTATCGATACCGAGCGCAATCTCAACAATGTCGTGCGGAAGATCCGGACGGCGCTGGGAGACAACTCCGAAAAACCGCGTTTTCTTGAAACCGTAGTGGGTAAAGGCTACCGTTTCATCGGTCCCGTGCGGGTGATTGATGCGCTGTATCCTCGCGCCGATCTTGCACAGGCCACCGCAGGTTCCGTCAGACCCGAGCACGCAGTTGACCGGAGCGAGCGCTCGTCACTTGCCGTCGTGCCGCTGGCGCTTCTGGGTAAGGCGACTGACGATCATGGGCTGGGCCTCGGCTTCGCCGATGCGCTGGTTTCACGGCTGGGCAATCTGCGGGACATCGACGTGCTTCCAACTTCAGCCGTGCTGAATCTTCCGCCGGACGCGCCTGCCTCCGACATCGCCGCGCGCCTGGGCATCCGCTTTGTCGTCCACGGTGGAATTCAGGCGTCAAAGGGACAATGGCACCTCTCGCTGGAATTGTTTGACACCTATCTGCAGGGCGCTCGCTGGAAAAGAAAGAGCGAGCTCGACGAAAGCCGGCTCTTCGAGCTGGAGACTGAGATCGCCAAACAGATTGCGGGCGCGTTGAACCGGCCACTGGCTCAAATGAGCGTGCAGCAGCGTCCACGTTACAGCCGCGACGCTCTGGCTTATGCGGAGTTCATGAGCGGCTTCCGGCTCAGTGCCTCCGGCGACGCGGGCGAGATGGAGAAAGCGATTCATCACCTCACCAACGCAGTGACTCGCGACCCCGCCTTTGCCCTGGCCCACGCCACGCTCTCGTTCGCCTGTGCCAAGCGCCATTTCGAATACGATCCAGCCAGCCTGTGGCTGGAGAAAGCTGAGTTCCATTGCCAGCGCGCCCTCGAACTTGAACCGGACCTGCCTGAGGGACACGTGGCACGCGCGTTTCTGGTCTGGGGACCGTCAAAAAATTTCCAGCACCTGGAAGCGATTTCCGCGCTCAAGCGAGCCATCAGTCTGCAGGCGAACCTGCCGCATGCGTACAGCCGTCTCGGCACCATTCTGGCGCATGTCGGTTTGCTCGATCATGCAGCCGAGATGTTTGAGCGAGGACGGACTTTCCATCCTCAGAAGGCCGTTAGCCATAGCATTGCCCAGGTCTATCTGTGGAACGGGCAGTATGAGTTGGCGGGGGAAACGATCGCCGCATGGCGCAAAGAAAGCCCAAGAAACAAATATGCGATTACCTTTGCGGTGCAGCCGGCGATGATGACCGGCCACTGGAAAGAAGCCCAGGCCCTGGTGGATGAAGGCCTGCAGCTTGCTCCAGAAGACCCAATTGTTGTCAGCCAGCAGGGCGTCCTCTATGCCTTGATGGGAAAAGTAAAACCGGCGCTCGACTGCATGACCCGGGCGTGTGCGAATCCAAAATCATTTGGACACGCCCACCACACGCATTATCAGGTCGCGTGCATTCTCGCTCTGACGGGGCAGCCCAAGCCTGCCTTTGAATGGCTGGAGCGCAGCTCCGGCACAGGATTCCCATGCTGGCCCTTTTTCCTGAAGGACCCGTGTCTCGCCAACCTGCGCGGCCTTCCCGAGTTCGAACTTCTCATCAGCTCACTGCAGGCCAAGTATCCCGATCACCTGGGATTGCTCTAGCGAATCAGCAAACACTTTTTGCGATTTTATGGGCTGAAAGGTTTGCTCGTTCTCTCCCGACGGGCCTCATCTGCGTTCATCTGCGGAGATCAGCGGCGAATGGGCTTCACCGCCCCCGCGCCACGATCAGCGTAATGTCGTCATACTGTTCACCCGGGCTGAACTGCTGCACCTCGGCGACAACCGCCTCCAGCAGATCACGCGCCTGCATCTCGCGATAACGGCGCAATCCCGCGATCAAGCGCTCTTCGCCAAATTCCTCGCCGGTTCCGGCAAAGGCTTCCGTGATGCCGTCGGTATAGATGGCCAGGGTGTCACCCGAAGCGAGCCAGCACTCGCGGATCGCGCAGTCCCACTCATTGAAGAGTCCCAGTACGGTGCAAGTCGAGTCAAGCCGGACAACGCTTCCGTCGGGTCTTACCAGGAGCGCGGGTAGATGTCCGCAATTGATGTAGCGCAGGCGCTGCGTGCGATCGTCATATTCGGCGAAGAACAGCGTCGCATAGGCGTTGTCGGCGGTGTTGTCGTAAAAGAGCTGGTTCACCGAGCGCAGGAGCCGCTGCGGCTCGTCCAGCGCAATGGCGCACTGGCTGCGCAGGTTGGCCTGCAGATTGGCCATCAGCAGAGCGCCGGCAATTCCTTTGCCCGCGATATCGCCCAGCACCAGCCCGAGACGGCCGTCGCCCAGGTGGAGAAAGTCGTAATAGTCGCCACCCACCTGTTGCGCCTGCCGGCAGGTTCCGCCGTAGTCGAGCGTCTTCATCGGCGGCAGGCTTTGCGGGAAGAGCCGCGCCTGCACCTGGCGGGCAATCTCCATCTCATGCGCTGCACGGCGTTCTGACTCCGCCTTTTCCGCCGCCTCGCGCCGCTGCGCCTCAACCAGCTGGTTCATCTCATCAAAGCTGACCAGGGAATAGGTATTGCCGTCCACGTCTTCAAATCGCGTGAAAACGCCGCCCCAGATGGGCTCCTGTTTGCCCAGGAGCGTCGGCGCCGGGCTCTCATGTGGCACGTACTTCACGCGCCTGAGTCTCGGCGTATGGTGAAAGCGAACGCCCTTTTTTCGCCACTCAGCGTACTTGGCGGCAACGTCTTCGGTTACAAAGACCACTCCGGTCGGACGGCCAATGAGCTTCTCCCGATCCGATTCAGGTTCGGGATTGATCAGGGTCAGGACTGCGGTTCCATCGGGAGGGGCGACCGCCAGCCAGCGCTGTCCAGTTTGCAGGCGAACGTCGAAAGCGAGGGTAAAACCCAGTTGCTCCAGGAAGAAGCGCATGCTCCGTTCCTGGTCCCTGACAAAGATATTCACGGTATGGACACGGAGGTGCGGAGCTGTCTTTTCAACGCCCTGATCTCGAAAACCGGTTGCAAGGGGGCTGGCCACAGCGATGATTATAAGACCGCACTGATAATCCGCTGCTGTTTCGTATCTATATGTCAGAAAACCGGCTTATTCATTGCCTCCGAGCGCCTACCGGCGCAGAACCGATTACTCTGGTAACCACTTCTACCGTCACTTCCAACGCTTAGTGATTGCAATGCCGAGCGCTATGAAAGACAATCCGCCTTGCCCTCCTACCCCTCGGCATTGAGCCAGCCCTCGCCCTTACTCCAGAACGATAGTAAGGAGAAAGTCCATGAAACGGTTGTTTGTAAGCGCGGTAGTCCTTTTCTTCGCCCTCGCAGCTGTGGCCCATGACAAGCGCGACCATGATAACGACCAGGATGAACATGGTCGCAAGAACATGAAATTTACCCAGGAAGGTGCATTCGCAAGCCTCTCCTCTTCCATCGGCCCTCAATCCAGTTTCAACGTCAACGTATCCCGCGGTTCAAGCTCAACTTCGCCGGCCAGCACCTTTCTGAATTTTGACTTCATCACCCTTGCCGACGATAACTCCACCGAAACCGTCACCATCATCTTCGGTGAAATTCCCAACAACGCATTCACCGGCGACAAAACCAGTGACCTGGTCTTTGACCTCGATACCAGCACGTTGGATCCGTCAGTTACATCCAGCGAAACCTGCACCATCGACCTGAATCAGCTGTCGGTCGTCTGCAATCCGGTTACGCTGGGCGTGATTCACCTGGAATTCCACGAGAACGGCGTGCAGGCAACCAAGATTCTGAACCACGTGGAAGAGGACATTCTTGGTCCGGTTACCACGCTCATTCACTCCAGCTCAGACAACGGCTCGGCCAATGCGCAGGGTTCGATATTTGGAGTGCCGGTATCCAGTTCATCGGCTACCGTGGGGGTAAACCACAGCTCGAGCATCGAAATCACCAGGCACTAAACCGCAGGCTTAAAAACTCTCGAATCGGGAACGCAAACTCCACAGTGCGTTCCCGTTCTTTTTTGTAGCTGGTGGTTGTTGCGATCTTCGGACCTCGGAAGCAACGCCCTGGCCCTACATGACCGGCGGCCCTTCAATGCCCATGAGCGCCAGGCTCTGGATCAGCGCGCGCCGCACTACCGCTGCTGTGACCAGGAGGAACCGCTTCCGTGCCTGGTCTTCTTCGGTAAGGATGTGGTGCTTGTGGTAGAAGTTGTTGAATTGCTGCGCCAGTTGAAACGCGTACTTGGCCGCGTAAGCCGGTTCGGTAGTGCTGATGCACTGCTCCACCATGCTGGAGAGCTGCCCGGCACGCAGCCACAGCTCCCATAATTCGTCGTCTTCTTCCAGGAACCGTAGATCGCTCTGGCCGGCGAGAATTTCTTCCGCGCTCATGCCGGCTTTGCGAAAGATATTGGTAGCCCGAACAATGGCATACTGCGCATAGGGTCCGGTTTCGCCCTCAAAGCTCAGCGCTTCTTTGAAATCAAATGCGATCACCGAACCCTTGGTGAACTTCAGCATGAAATAGCGCAGGGCGCCGATGGCAATCTGCGCAGCGATGCCACGCCGCTCCGCTTCACTCATCTCGGGATGGCGCGAATCCACTTCTTTCTGCGCCGCGGCAATCAGAGCGTCAATCAGGTCATCCGCTTTTACACCAAAACCTTTGCGGCCGGATACTTCAATATAAGCCCGCTTCTGCTCCTCTTCCGAAACCGCATAGCCCAACTCTAAGGCGCAACGCGGAGTCAACGCCACCATCTCGTACGAGAAATGATGATAGTTTTCCGCCTGCTCCGTGTAGCCCAGTCCGCGGATGGCCTCGATCACATTGTTCTGCGGATCAGCCTGGCGGGAATCGATCACGTTGTAGATGGCGTTCACCCCACCAAAGTGCGGATGGTTCGCCTCGCCGGTCTCGCCAGAGATCCAAACCTGGCGGCCATTGGGGTAGCGATAGAAATGCTGATAGCCGAAGTCGCGGCCCAGCAGCCCAAACTTCCACAGGTGGTACGCAATGTCTTTGCCGACATAAGTGACCGTGTTATTCGACCGCACGATAACCTTGGCGTCCTCATCGGGGCCTTCGCTCGTCTCAGGAGCATCTTTGCCTTCGGCTTCAGACTGCTTCTTGGCGGTTTGCGAAGAAGCCCGCTTCATCACCCAACAGCCTTTGTTTTTGCCTTCGTTCTCAAAGTAAAGGACGCGTTTCTCTTTCAACTGCGCAAAGGCCGATTCCCAGAAATGCAGGTGCAGGATCTCGCTCTCCTGGGGGAGAAAATCGTACTCAATACCCAGCCGTTCCATGGTTTCGAGGTGGCGGCGGATGATGGCGTTGGAGATAAGCTTGCCGATCTCCGCGGCCTCGTTGCCGCCATGCTCGATATCGTGCAAAGTTTGCAGGCGAAGCTTCAGATTGTCCTTGCTCGCCTCGTACCATTGCGACACGCGAGCGTAGAGATCCCAGCAGTAATAGTCGAACGAGCGCGGCGGAGGCCCGCTGGCAGCAATCAGCGCTTCTATCTCTGCTTTCTTCTTCTTTTCGAGATAAAGAAATCCCACAACCACGTCCGCTACTTGCACCCCGGTATTGTCAATGTAGTTCTGCACGTCCACATGGGCGCCCGCGACCTGCAGAAGGCGAACAAACGTGTCGCCGAGGATCGAATTGCGCAGGTGCCCAATGTGCGCTGCCTTGTTCGGATTGATGCTGGTGTGTTCGACCAGAATCTTCTTGCCTGCGGCAGCGCCAGTCGTCGTGGTGCGCTCAGGCAAGAGCATCAGCCGGGCTGCTTCTTCACGATTGAGCCGGGCATTGATGTAGCCCGCGCCTGCGACCTCGAATTTCTCAAAACCCGGAAGCTGCCCCAGTCCGGCCACAATCTCCTCGGCAATCTTCCGCGGCGGCTTGCGCAGCTTCTTGGCCAGTTCAAAGCTCAGCGGCAGCGCATATTCGCCCAGCCTCACATTCGGTGGCTGGTCCACCACAATGCGTGGCAATTCAACGTCATACTGCCGTTTGAGAAGCTCGCGGACCTGCCGGATAAGCTGCTGATGTAGTTCCAGATACAAGTGTTTGCCTTTGGCTTTGAGATTGGCGGCTGGAGCTGATTTTCGAGCCGTAAGTTGCTGACGGAAAAGGCGATTATAACAAACGCCGCCGGCCCGGGGAGTTTGACGCCACGCCCCACTAAACCTATGATGAGAGGTTGAGCCGCTTTGCAGGCGTGGGCCATAACCGGTCATCGGGGTCCCGATTCGGGTGGGTTTCGCGAAGTGGGGCAAGAGCCTGCAGGCGAAATCCTTCGTAGCGAAGGATCTCTCAAAGCATCACGGTCAGAAGACTTTTCGGTCCATATCACTTTCTTTTCGTTGAGTTTGACTTTTCATGCGCCTCGCATATCTAGAGTGCTTTTCCGGAATCAGCGGCGATATGTTTCTAGGCGCCCTGCTTGACGCCGGAGTTCCGCCCGAGCTCTTCACCCGCACGGTCCAAGCCCTGGGCGTAGATGCGCGTCTGGAGATTTCGCGGGTCGATCGCAGCGGCATCAGCGCCACCAAGGTCGACGTGATCGCTGCCGGCGAAAAAGAGCTGCCGCGCGAGGAATTTTGGGCCAAGGAAAGCCAGGCGGAGGGACACGCGCACTCCCACGACCACGAGCACGTACACTCCCACTCGCACGCTCATGAGCACTCCTTGGGAGGCTCGACCCACAGCCACGATGACTCTCACTCGCATCGCCATTCGCACGATCTTGAAAAGAATCGTGGAGCGCAGGCTGCGCACGAAGGTCACACGCACTCACACGATCATGCGCACAGCCACGCCCATTCGCATCGCGGCCTGAAAGAGATCCGCCAGATCATCGAACGCGCGGCAATCAGCCAGTCAGCGAAGAATCGTGCGATCAAGATTTTTGAAGTTCTAGGCGCAGCGGAAGCCAAGGTGCATAACAGCGATATCGAAAAGATTCATTTCCATGAGGTCGGCGCGATTGACGCGATTGTCGATATCGTTTGCGCCTCCGTCGGCTCAGAAGCGCTGGGCGTAGATGAATGGATCTGCTCGCCGCTGAATGTCGGCGGCGGGACAGTGGTTTGTGCTCACGGAGCGTTTCCCATTCCTGCTCCGGCAACTCTCGAACTCCTGAAAAATGCTCCGGTGTATTCCGGCGAGATTCAAAAAGAGCTGGTCACGCCCACCGGGGCCGCCATCGTCAGCGTGCTGGCCTCGCGCTACTCGAATTTCCCAGCGATGAAGACCGAGAAAGTCGCTTACGGCGCAGGCTCGCGCAATTTCAAGAACTTTCCCAACGTGGTTCGGCTCACCGTGGGTGAAACGCTGCGGGAATCCCTTGAGCCAGGGCCCGCGGATCCCGCTTTTGCGCGATCTGCGATGGAATCACCATTTCCTGTGGAAGAGATCAGCGTGCTCGAAGCCAATGTTGACGATATGTCTCCGCAGGTCTTTGGTTACGTAATGGAGCAGGCACTGCAGCAAGGCGCGCTGGACGCATTTGGGACGCCGGTGCACATGAAGAAAAACCGGCCCGGCATGCTGCTGACCGTGCTTTGCCGCCCCGAAGACAGCCGGCACCTGACGCGAATGATCCTGGCTGAAACCACCACGCTCGGCGTGCGCATGCGGCAGGAAACACGGGCGGCGTTGGCGCGGCGGCACGTGAGCGTTCACACCCGCTGGGGAGAAGTTCGCATGAAGCTGGCCAACCTCAACGGCAGTATCAGCAACTACGCTCCTGAGTACGAGGATTGCCGCCGCATCGCCCAGGAACAGAGCGTGCCGCTGAAAACGGTCATGCAGGAAGCCATTAAAGTTTATCTGGAACAGAACCATGGATAAGGGCAACAAGTTCTACATCACGACGCCCATTTATTACGTCAATGCGCGACCGCACATCGGCCACGCGTACACCACACTGGTTTGCGACGCCATCGCGCGGCGCAAGCGCATGCTGGGCATCGACACGCATTTCCTGACCGGCACGGACGAGCATGGCCAGAAGATCGAACGCTCCGCCGGCGAAGCCCAGACGCCTCCGCAAAAGTGGGTGGACAAGATCTCCGCCGAGTTTCGCGGTCTCTTTGACAAGATGGGCATCACCTACGATGACTATATCCGCACCACCGAGCCTCGCCACAAGCGGGGCGCGCAGGAATTGTGGAAGCGGATCCAGGATAAGGGCTTCATTTACAAGGGCACGTACACCGGGCAATACTGCGTCGCCGATGAACTCTATGTGGACGTTGGCCCGGGCGCTCCCTGTCCGGAGTGCGGCCGCCCGACGGAGACGGTGAGCGAAGAGAACTACTATTTCAAGCTTTCTGCCTTTGCTGACAAGTTGCTGGCCCATTATCAGCAAAATGCCGGCTTCATCCGCCCGGAGACGCGGCGGAATGAGGTCATCGCTTTCGTCAAGAGCGGACTGCGCGATCTCTCGATCAGCCGCAGCACCTTCAAATGGGGCATTCCGGTTCCGGGTGACCCGACGCACGTGATGTACGTGTGGCTCGATGCGCTGAGCAATTACTGCACTGCTGTCGGCCTCGGCGCAAAAGAAGAAGACGAGCAAAAGAAGTTCGAACGTTACTGGCCCGCTGACGTGCACATGATCGGCAAGGAGATCATCCGCTTCCACTGCGTCTACTGGCCTGCGTTCCTGATGGCTGCGGAGCTGCCGCTGCCGAAATCGATCATCGCGCACGGCTGGCTGCTGTTTGAAGAGAGCAAAATGTCAAAGACTCGCGGCAATATCGTCCGCGCGGAGACGGTGATCGATGTAATGGGCAATGACGCTCTGCGCTACTTCCTGTTGCGGGAAGTTGTCTTTGGCAGTGACGGCTCTTTCAGCTTCGATGCGCTGGTGCAGCGCTATAACTCCGATCTAGCCAACGATTACGGCAACCTGGCCAGCCGTACGCTGACCATGATCAACCGTTATTTCAACGGCTCGGTCCCTTATCCGTCTCCCACGGTGGCGCGCCGAGGCACGGACGACGCCATCAAGGAGCACGCGCTGGCTACGATTGAGGAATTTGGCCAGCTGTTTGACGACTATCAGTTCTCCCGCGCCCTGGAATCGGTGTGGGGCCTGGTCGGCGCGGTGAACAAATACCTGGTTGACGAAGAGCCGTGGATCGTCGCAGAAAAAGAAGGCGAGGAGAATAAGGCGCGCCTGGCTACCATTCTTTATACCGCGGCCGAGGCCCTGCGCATCGTGACGGCATTGGCTCACCCTGTACTGCCCGAATCAACCACGAAGATCTGGAACCAGCTGGGGTTGGGCGAGATCAGCAAATTTCGCCTGCCCGATCTCAAGTGGGGACAACTGCCCCTGGGTGGAAAACTCGGCAAGGTGGAACCTGTATTCCCGCGCGCCGACAAAACTCATATCGCGAGGATGCAACAGATGGAACAGGAGCGCACGGCTCAAGCTGTCTCCACGTCAACGTCATCAACTGCCGCCGCAACGGTCCCTGCCGGTGAAGGCGCTCGCCCCGGACAGCCGGCCACGCAGGCAGCCCATGGCCCAACACAAGCCTCACCCGCGGCAAAAGCAGCGCCTGCCGTGGCCGACGGAAAAATCTCCATCGATGACTTCCTGAAGGTCGAGCTGCGCGTTGGCCAGGTGAAGGTCGCCGAAAAAGTAAAAGGCGCAGACAAGCTGCTGCGACTGGAAGTCGACATAGGAACCGAGGTCCGTCAACTCGTCGCCGGGATTGCGCTGGCCTACAATCCGGAAGAGCTGATCGGACGAAAGGTCGTGATCGTGGCCAACCTGCAGCCGCGCAAGCTGCGCGGGCTGGAGTCGAACGGCATGATCGTTGCCGCGTCCGTCGGCGAAGACGGCAAGCCTGTGCTGGCCGGATTCCTGGAAGATGTGCCGATCGGCGCGAAGCTCAAGTAATTCTGTCGCTTCGCTCCAAACCGCCGGCGATCAAGGATCGTGGTAGACGTCTTCAGCTCCTGATGCAGGCGGCTCGCCGCGCAAGTCGGGCTCGCTGCTATATCGATGGGCGCGATGAGGCAGAATTAACGCGGAAATGGGGCCAGCGTCTGCGTGTTCTTGGGCACGGCCGTTCGTGTCGTGTTCAACACCATCGCAAGTAAAGTGTAGTACCCGTTAACTCCGATCAGGTCGATAACACCTTGCTCTCCCAATCGCGCAACAGCGCGGCCATAGGTGGAGTCACTCACGCTCTGGTTCTGATGAAGCTCGGTGGAGAACTCATAAACCAGTTCTTCGTCGGCGGACATGCCCTCCGGCCTGCGGCCTTCAGCCAGCGCCTGTGTGATCTCGGTTTTTACCCCGGCCTTCACTGCGATGGGCTGATGCACTGCCCATATGTAGTTCTGCGACCAGCGCCGCGCCGTAATCAGGATGGCGAACTCGTTGAGCGCCGGCGGCAGCACACTCTTGTAACGCAGATAGTCTCCCATAGCACGGGCTCGCTGCATGACCTCCGGGCTGCGCAGCAGCGGCACGAACGGGCCGAAGATCGGCACCTTGCGTTCAGCCAGAAATTCATCAGCGGCTTTCTTCTGCTCAGTCGTCATTTTGTCGACGGGTATTTCCGGCATGCGATCAGCCAGAGCGAACGATGCCGGCGCTGCGTTTTGGGACGTGGCCGGCGATGCGGCTGTTCCCGTTCCCGCGATCACTGCGCTGCCTACTCCGCCCCTGATGAAGTCTCGTCGCGATACTGTCATGTTCCCCTCCTCAAAAATAATCAGAGATTCTCTCACGCCGCAGCAGCGATGGCGATATTCGGTCAAAAAGCCCTAACCATCCCTGGTGATACGTACGGCATTTATGATTGAGGGGCAGAAATGTACATCGACTCACACGCCCATCTTGAAGGCCACAAGTTCGACTCCGATCGCGCGGAGATGCTGGCACGCGCACGCGAAGCCGGCTTGGAGCGCATTCTCGCCGTCGGCAGCGGAACAGGACCGGGCACGTACGACTGCGCGCTGAACATCGCCCTGCATCATGACTGGATCTTCGCCAGCACCGGCTTGCATCCACATGAGGCGAGTGTGGCGACAGCCGCCGACTATGAAGAGATGTCGCGGCTGGCGAAGAACCCGAAGCTGATCGCATGGGGCGAGATCGGCCTGGACTATTTTTACGACCACTCACCGCGCGAGGTGCAAAAAGAAGTCTTCCGCCGCCAGATGGAACTGGCAGCTGAGGCCAAGCTGCCGATCATCATTCACTGCCGCCCCAGCAACAACAGCGAAAATGCCTGGGACGATACTTTGCAGATGCTCCGCGACCACTGGGCGCCTTCGGGGCTGCCGGGCATCCTGCATTGCTTCACCGGCGAATGGAAGCACGCACAAGCCGCGCTTGAAATCGGCTTCTACATCTCGTTTGCCGGCAACGTCAGCTTCCCCAAGGCAGAAAACATTCGTCAAACCGCAAGGCAGGTACCGCTGGACCGCATGTTGATTGAAACCGACTCGCCATATCTGGCTCCGGTGCCGCACCGGGGCAAGCGCAATGAGCCAGGGTTTGTGGTCAACACCGCGGAGGTCATCGCGCAGTTGAGGGAAAGCAGCAAGGAAGAAATCGGCAAGCAGACGGCAGAAAACTTCTACCGATTATTCCCCCAAACGGCCTAATGCCCTGATCCCGCCGGGATCAGATCCGGCCTTTGCGAGTCATCCACCATTCTCTGGTTTCCGATTCGCCGGATCAGCAAGGCCAACGGCAGAAAAGCCAGGCCCGCACTCAGGTGCTTGAGAGTATGCCCGCTCACAATTCCGCCCAGAGCGAAGATTGGCTTATCGAGCAGCTCAAAGATCTTGGCGGCGATGTTCCCCACAACCGCAATCACAAAGGCAGGCGTCGCACCATTGCGTGAAGGAAACAAGACGAGGAGCAACACGCCAACGAGAATGATCAGCCCCTGGTAAAGGGCATACCAGCGCAAATCACCCTGGCCCAGTTCCTCGCTGACGTTCCATTGATGCACGGTCCACAGCCCGATTGCGAGAAGCGCCGTGATCGACCAGGCTGACGCACCTCCGAAGCGGTCTGCCACTACCGCGCCAACGCAGCCGGCCATGGCGATGATCATCGGCATACGATCAAACACCAGGCGCTGGTTGTCCGGATCGAGATGATAGAAGGCAGAACCTGCGCTGGTGAGCACCAGGCCGAAGAAGAGGATTGCAAACGCCCACCGTGTTCCGGCATCCAGGGTTATTCCGGCCCGCAGCACAAACCACAGGCCGAGAAGACCGGAAATCAAGAACGCGGCGTTGGAGAGGACGTCCATCCCATGGGCAATTCCGAAGATTGCCCGCTGATCAGCGAAGTCATGGTAGCTCTGCGGTTGGGCAATCGGCTTCAACATCGCGACCACGGCTGCTGCAGCCAGGCATACGGCCGTGATGATCAGCCAACGCGTAGCGGGCTTCAACGCCCGCAAGCCCTTCAACATCGCGTATCCATCCGCCGTTGATCACTCATGTTGCGAGGCCCCATGCACCGCGGCAGACGGACTCTGATCCGAGTTCAAGCCCAGTTGCCAGCTCAGGAAGCTGAGCTTGAGCGAAAGCTCATCCACCACCTGGCTAAACGGACGCCCGCCGGAGTGCCCGGCTTTTGTATCGTAAAGCAGCATCACGGGGAGGTCTGAGGCCGTCGCCGCCTGAAGCCGCGCGGCCATCTTGCGCGCCTGCTCCGGTGGCACACGTGTATCGGCATCGCCGCTGGTAAACAGGACAGCGGGATACCTGGCGCCTGCCTGCACATGCTGATACGGGGAATAGGCGTAGAGGTATTTGAACTGCGCCGGATCAGTAGCGTTTCCATACTCCAGCAGCGCCGGCGGATTATTGTTCCTGGTGAACTTGTAATAACGAACCATATCCAGGTCAGGATGCTCACAGATTACCGCCCGGAACAGCTCGGGGCGCTGCGTCATCACCGAGCCAACCAGCAGGCCGCCATTGCTGCCGCCCCAGATCGCGAGCTTTGAAGGATTGGTGTACTTGTTCTTGATCAGCCATTCGGCAGCGCCGATGAAATCGTCAAAGACGTTCTGCTTATGCTCCAGCATGCCGGCTTTGTGCCAGGCTTCGCCGAACTCGCCGCCGCCGCGCAGATTCGCTACGACATAAACGCCGCCCTGTTCCAGCCATGAGGCTGCCGTGGTATTGAATCCTGGCAGCAGGCTTACGTTGAATCCGCCGTAACCGTAGAGAATGGTTGGCGTGGCCCCATCAGGTTTGTAGCCTTTGCGATGAGTCAAAAACATGGGCACGGGCGTGCCGTCTTTTGACGTGTACCACACCTGTTCCGTTTCATAGCGATCAGAGTCGAACGGAATTGGATTGCGAAACCACAGATCGCGCTTGCCCGTAGCAGCTGAGTAAAGATAGATGGTGCCAGGAGTAGTGTACGAAGAAAAAGTAAGGACGCCTTCATCGTGGTCGTAGCGGCCAAAAACCGCAGCCGAGCCCGAGGAAGGCAGTTGTATTTCGCCCAGGGGCTTTCCATCGAGCGAGAAAATGGCGATGCGCGACGCGACATTGTGCAAGTAGTTCACAAACAGCTTGTGGCCGATCAGCGAGAAGCTCTCAATCGAATCCTGCGACGCAGGGACAATTTCCTGCCATTTCTCCGGCCGGGGATCGCGCAGGTCGATCTTGAGGATGCGGTTATGCGGCGCCTGCCAGTCGGTTTGTACGATCAGGAAATCGCCCGCGAACTCGGGGATGAAGTGCGCGTCCTTGCCGGTAATGAGCGGTTGGATAGCGCTCTTCCCGTCCAAACGCTGGATAAAAACTTCATGTCTGGCCCAGCCGGCTTGGACGCCAATCAGCAGATACTTGCCGTTGTCTGACGCCTCAGGGTGCATCCATGTATCGGCGCCATAGCCTTCCCCAAAAATCATTTGGTCTTGAGCTGGATCGCTGCCGAGAGCATGAAAGTAAATGCGCTTGCCTATGTCGCGCCGACCCACGGTGTAGTAAAAGCCGCTGTTGTCTTTCTTCCATGATGTTCCGAGGTAAAGCGCACGAGGGAGCACGTCCGGCAGGTCATGATGAGCTTTCAGATCCAGGATGTGTAATTCAGTTTCGTCTTCGCCGCCGTGCCGCACAGAATAGAGCGCCAGGCTGGCATCATCGGTGATGTCCCCGTAGCCAACGCTGGTAGTGTGGTCCGCGCTCATGGGGTGCGGATCAATCAGCAATTCGTCCGTACCGGTTGCCCCCTTGCGCCGGTAAAGACTGGAAAGGTCCTGGTCTGCGCCTTTTTTGGTGAAGAAGTAGTAGCCATTGACCCAGCCAGGGGCGGTCATGGTATCGAAGTGGAGCATCTCCGTCAGCCGCTTGGAAATGCCTGCCCGCTGCGGCAGCTTGTCGAGAAGCGAATGCGTGTAGGCGTTCTCAGCAGCTTCCCACTTGCGCGTTTCGTCGCCGTCCTGGTCTTCCAGCCAGCGATAGGGATCCACAATCTCTACGCCGTGAATCAGTTCCTTCACGTTATCCTGGCGAGCGACCGGCGGGGCTGGCGCCGCAGGGGCTTGCGCGAAAGCAGACTGCGCAGAACCGTAAAGAAATAGAGCAAACAAACCGGGCAGCAACCAGGAAAGCGACGCGAACCTTTGTCTCCACATAGCGAACCTACTTTGCCCCGGCAGTATTTTCTGCTGCGGGCTGCGGTACTTTTTTGGTGCCTGCCAGTTCGGCCGCGGTCTGGGTGATGTTGCGGGCAGAAAATGGGCGGTAGAAGCCCCAGCACGTCGCCGTTGGCGGCGCAGGAGGTGGTGCGGGCTGCCCTGCTGCAGGCGTTACCGTTGCAGGACAATCGCCGTACTTTTCTTTCATTTGCGGCAGCACGGCATCTACCAGCGCCTGGTCGCTCTTTCCTGCTGCCTGTGCCTTGGTTATGTTTTCGCGCAACGTAACCAGGTAATCGTGGAAGTCACGCACGTCAGCGGCGGTGGCAACGTCACCATGGCCGGAGACGAAGGTAGCTGAAGGATGGTCGGCCATCAACTTCTCCAGGGTCTTGACCCACTCGCTGGTGGTGGCGTCGATCAGGTTGGGCAGATGCCTTTGCCAGACGAGATCGCCGCCGAAGACCACATCGGCGTCAGGAACAATCACCACGGAATCGCCACCAGTATGTCCTAACATGTAACGAACCTGGACCTGGCGCGTGCCCAGATAAATGTCAACGGCGTCAGTGTACGTCTCGTCCGGCAGCACCAGCGACTCCACTATGGCCTTCTGTTCGGGCTTGGGATTTGCACCGAAGAACTTCAGGTTCTCCGTCCGCAGCCAGCCGCGCAGGTTGCGCTGGCCAATAATGGTGGCGCCAGCCTGGGAAAAGACCGCGTTGCCGCCAGTGTGGTCCAGGTGATAGTGGGTGTTGACCACAAAGCGAATGGGCAGGTTCGTGACCTTCTTGATCTCTGCCAGCAAGCCCTGCGCCGGCTCCACCCCTTCAAAGGTATCGATCACCAGTACGCTGTTGCTTCCGACGACAAATCCGGCATTGCTTCCGGCTTTGCCGCCATCGCTGCCGATAGCCGCATAGACGCCTTCGCCGATTTTTTTGACCACAAAATCAGGTGCATCGGCGCAAAGAGCAAACGTGGAAACAAGAAAAAGAATGCAGGGGAGAATGAATGTTCTTATCCGCATGCCGGAGATGTTATCACGCGGCCAAAGCCGGATTGGCGCTGGTGCGGGACCGCGCGGGTGCAGGAAGGGCTTGCCCGGTCAAAGCCCCGGCAAGCCCAAATCTCTCTTCCGTTTTGAAAACTGCGCTTACTTCGTTTCCGGAACCGCTTCTACGCTGGAAACAGTGATGGCGCCATTTTCCAGTTTGCCCTTCAGGGTCACGTGCTCGCCAGCATGACCTTTCAGCGCATCCTGGTTGCTGACCTGAAGGATGGTTTTCTTATCGCCGTCGACAAACACCATTTTTTCGCCTTTTTCAGCGCACTTCTTGGCGCAATCAGCGTTTAGCTTGGGCGCGCACTTTGCGTCGGTAATCCAGCCCGTCCAACTTCCGTCCGCTGCCAGCGTCAGGGACGTGGCCGTTGCCAGAAACAGAAACACTGCAAGAATCTTCTTCATTTGTGCCTCCTCGAGCCTTGTTGATATCTTTATGGCGCAGCACAGGCCGCGCGCCCGCTGCGTTCGTACTATATAGTACGCTCTTTGCCGCGGAATAAGATTTGTTACGATGAAAGCATGCTTTAGTATAGGGTCCCGTTCACATCCCTTTAACGGACGGATGGGCAAACGGTATTTCCGGGATCAGTTGCAATCCAAATGGCGGCAGGATGCGTACTCCTAAGAAAGCGAGAGAATCCGCGTGAGCGGCATGCAAGCGCCAGATCACAGAGATGACGCGGCACTGATCGCCCGCTTGCGCGCGGGGGACCAGAGCGCCATGGCCGATCTGTACGATCGCTATTCCGGAGTCGTATACGGCGTCGCCCTCCGGGTGCTTGCCAATGCCACCGCAGCCGAGGATGTGGTACAGGAGATCTTCCTGCAGCTCTGGCGCAATCCCCAGGCCTTTGATCTGAATCGCGGGCGGCTAGCGCCCTGGCTGGCGGTAATTGCCCGCAACCGCGCCATCGACCACCTGCGCCGGCGGCCGGCCGAAGACGACATTGACGAGCTCCCGATTTCGACTGGTATCGACCTGGAAGACGAAGCCGCGCAGAAGCTGGCGGTCGATAAAGTTCGCGGCGTTCTGGCGCAGCTTCCCCAGGAACAACGCAAGACGCTGGAAATGGCATTTTTTGAAGGCATGACGCACACGGAGATCGCCGGCAAGACCGGTGAGCCGCTGGGCACCATCAAGACCCGCATTCGCACCGGATTGCTGGCCTTGAGAAAAGCATTTGCATGAACGGGCATCCACAATTCGCGGAAGCGCTGGCGCTCTACGCCTTGGGTGCGCTCGATAGCCAGCAGGAGCGGACAGAGCTTGAGTCGCACCTGGGCACCTGCGGCGAGTGCCGCCGTGAACTGGAAGCGCTGCGCGCCGATACGGCGTTGCTGGCCTTGTCGGCTGTAGGGCCCAAACCTCCCGACCGGGTACGGGAGCGGCTGCTCAAGGCGGTTGCCGCAGAGCCGCGCATGCAGCCTCGTGCGCAAAAGCCTTACGTGGTCGGACGGATGCGGCCGCGCTGGCTCACCTTTGCGCCGATGGCTGTAATGCTGCTGCTGGCCGTGTTCAGCATCTTGTTGTGGCGCGATCTGCGGGACGCAAAGCGTGAGGTTCGGGAAAGACAGAGACAGATCGATCAGCTCACCGAAGACCTGAATAAGACCAAAAGTGACCTCGCCGCGGCCAGGGACGTAAGAGATGTGCTGCATGCACCGGACGCCTGGCCCTTGACCCTGGTGCAGGTCAAGGCCTCGCCGCAGCCGCAAATGAAAGTCATCTATTCGAAGCAAAAGGGAGCTATTTTTGTGCTTGCCAGCAACACACATCAGCTCCCCGAAGACAAGATCTATCAGCTCTGGCTACTTCCCTCAGACGGCGGCGCGCCGATGCCTTGCGGCTGGTTCAAGCCGGATAGCCAAGGGAATGGCATGATCATGCACCACATGCATTCACCCGGCATTTCGGCCAAGAGCTTTGCGGTGACGATTGAAAATGCCGGCGGCAGTGAGACGCCAACGATGCCGATTGTGATGGAGCCAGCAGGTTAATCCGTATCGCTCAGCTTCATTGTGTGGCGAATATCAGCAATGCTGTCCTCCGCCCATGGCTTTACCTCATTGTCTGCTGCAGCCCTGTGCAAAGCAGCAAGCACCAGCTCGACATCGAGCCGCTGGTGAAACACCGCCAAAAGTCCCAGGCAGGTAGCGGCGTTGCGCCTTACCCAGACATCAGCGTGGGTAAGAAAGCGCAGGCACTCTGTCTGTACCCAGCGCCAATCCGGATCGTGGTAGGTGGCGCTCCAAAGCGCTTCGCTGATCTCATCGGCCGTACCTGCGCGGAATATCGTCTCCCGCGCCTCGCGGGTGCGCCGCTTCACCGGAACGTATTTACGCGTGCCGTCGTCCACAGTGGCATTGTAATGTCCCCATAAATTGCTGGGATGAGCTGCATTCGGCGGCGCTAACGCTGGGTACGCGTCCACGTCAAAAAAACAACCGGCACGTCGGGCCCCGAGAAGAGGCGGCCTTTTGATCACAGCCGCGTAAAATGCGCCGCCAGAGCTGCACCGGTGACGAAAAGAACGCCGGGCACTGATCAAAAACAGGCACCGTTATCTCGCGCCGCGAATGATCGGGCGCCAGCGCGTCCACAAAGGACGCAAAGGAACACGAAGGCAAGCCTTCATCGAAGGGCTTTAGGGAACAAGCATTCTTGGCCTCTCTCCGGCGGCTGAGGGCTTCGCTTCCGCTTTGTGTTCCTTCGTGTCCTTTGCCGCATAGCCCATCCCGCTGCCTGGCTGTTTGTCTCTGCGCTTCCCCCTCAACAAATTTTTACAAAAATCCTATTTTTTGTATTGACATGGGTTTGTCTTACGTTGCATATTTATACATTGCGTTTGCATAATTATTCGGTACAGTGGGTATGACGAAATTGGCCAGACAACAGCTGATTGTGGAACTCGCGCATGACGGCCCTCTGCCTAACCAGCAGGAGCTGGTGAAGGTCCTTTCGCGCCGCGGCTTCGCGGTGACGCAGGCGACGCTTTCCCGCGATTTCAACGAGCTGGGCCTGGTCCGCACGCCGGACGGCTATACGCTTCCCAACGGCGAGGCTGCGGCCGCAGAACCGGCGCCCGGGGTCTCCCGAATCGTGCGCGAGTTTGTACGCGACATTCGCCGCGCGCAGAACCTGCTGGTCATCAAGACCACCTCCGGCAGCGCTCAACCCGTGGCCTACGCTGTGGATGCCGAAGGCTGGGAAGAAGTGGTCGGCACCGTGGCCGGCGACGACACCGTGCTGATTATTGCCCCGGACAACAAAACCGCCAAAAAGCTTCAGACGCGCCTTGAGGACATGCGCGCGTAATGGGGCAGGCAATCCAAACCGCGGTTGTTGGAGCAACCGGCTATGCTGGTTTTGAATTGGTTCGCCTGCTCGCCCGCCATCCTCACGCCAAGAAGCCCGTGCTCTTCACTCGCAACGGCGAGGCCGGCACCACGGCAAAGCTGGACGAGCTCTATCCCCACGTAAGCGGCAACGGCGGATTTCCGCTTCAGCCTTTCAGCTGGGAAACCATCCGCGCCAGAGGCGTCGACGTGCTCTTCCTGGCCACGCCGCATGAGGTTTCACGCGAGTGGGTTCCGGAAGCGATGAGGCAGGGCGTCCACGTGATCGACTTGAGCGGTGCATGGCGGCTGGAAAGCCCCGAGTACCGGGCGATCTACGACTTTAAAGACGAGCAGCCGGAACTGGCCGACAAGATCACGGCCCAGGCAGTCTACGGCATTCCGGAGCTGCATCGCGACGAGCTGAAGCAAGCTGCGCTGGTGGCCAATGCCGGCTGCTATGCCACGTCCATCATCCTGGCTCTGGCGCCACTGGTGCGTGCCGGGCTGGTCGACCTGGATCACGGAATCGTCTGCGACTCCAAGTCGGGCGTTTCGGGGGCAGGCAAGCAGCCGACACAAAAGACGCATTTCGTCGAGGTCGCGGAGAACCTCTCCGCCTACTCGGTCTTCAATCATCGCCACACGGGCGAGATTCTGGAGCAGCTCGGCATAACGCCGGAGCAGCTGATTTTCACGCCGCACCTGCTGCCGATCCCGCGCGGAATTCTCTCGACCATTTACGTGCGCCTGCTCTCCGCGGCAACCCCGCAACAGATCGAAGACTGCATGCGTGGCTTTTACGCGGGGTCGCCCTGGGTACGGCTCTTTGCTGCGGGCAAGCTGCCCCAGATCCAGTATTCGCTGCACACGAACTATTGCGACATCGGCTTTACGCTGGCGGCGGACGGCAGGCGGCTGGTAATCGTGAGCTGCCTGGACAACCTGTTGAAAGGCGCTGCCGGGCAGGCAGTGCAGAACATGAACCTGATGTTTGGCTGGAATGAAGAGGAGGGCCTGAGATGAAGATCGTCGTCAAACTCGGCGGTGCCACTCTTGAAGACGCTGCGTTGTTGCAGCGCGCAGTTCTGGCAGTAAAACAGCTCGCCCGCGAGCACCAGGTAGCCGTGGTGCACGGCGGCGGTACTGCGCTGACGCGAATGCTGGCGCAGATGGGCAAGGAGAGCCAGTTTGTCGACGGCCTGCGGGTAACCGACGCGGAGACGCGCGACTTCGCCGTGATGGTCCTGGCCGGACACATGAACAAGAAGCTGGTGGCGGCGCTGGGCTGCGTGGGTCAATCTGCGGTCGGCCTTTGCGGCAGCGATGGCCAGGCTTTTCGCGCGCGCAAGAAGAAGACCAACGGCCACGACCTCGGTTTTGTCGGGGAGATCTCTTCGGTCGATCCGCGCTGGATCGAGACGATCTGGCAGCAGGGCTGCATTCCTGTAATTTCGAGCGTCGCGCTGGGCAGTGACGGCCAGTACTACAACATCAATGCCGACCAGATGGCCTCGGCCTGCGCCGTAGCCTGCCATGCCAATGCGCTCATCTTTCTGACCGATGTTCCGGGCGTGAAAGACGCGGATGGGCTGGTGATTCGCTGGCTGGATCTGGGTACGGCTGCCGAGCTGACGCAGAAGGCGGTGATCGCCGGCGGAATGCTGCCGAAGCTCCAGGCCTGCAAAGATGCGCTGCTGCACGGCGTCAACCGCGTGCGCATTCTGCCCGCAGCCGAAGTGGAAGCGCTGCCGGAATTTTATTTCACCAGAATTGAATCGGGGACGGAGGTTCTGGTCGCGTGAAGCTGGAGCAGGTAAGCAAACTCGAATCCAAACTGCTGCTCTCGACCTACGACCGCTATCCGGTTCTGCTGCGCAAAGGGCGTGGCGTGTACCTGTATGACGACAAGGGCCGGAAGTATCTCGATCTGCTGAGCGGAATCGGCGTGAACGCGCTGGGGTATTCGCATCCGGTGCTGACCAAGACGATTGCACAGCAAGCGAAGCTGTTGGTCCACACCTCAAACCTCTTTTATCACGAGTTTCAGGGCCGGCTGGCGGCGGCGTTGACGCGGATTTCAGGAATGGACCGCGCCTTCTTTACCAACAGCGGCACTGAGGCCTGGGAAGGAGCGCTGAAACTGGCCCGCGCGTATGCGCGGGCCAACGGCGCTACCGGCACCGCCACCCCAGAACGCGCAACAGCAGCGCATTCCGGGGACCCCGGTGCCTCACCCAAATGGCGGATCCTGGCCCTGGAACATGCTTTCCATGGCCGGACCTTCGGCGCGCTGGCCACCACGCACAAAGAGAAATATCGCGCACCCTTTGCGCCGGTTGTGCCGGGCGTGGAGTTTGTTCAGTTCAATGACGTAGCCGATCTGGAGCGCAAATTCGATTCCACGGTCTGCGCCATTGGTTTTGAGTTTGTGCAGGGCGAGGGCGGAATACGTCCGGTGAGCCGTGAGTTTGCCGAGGCCGCGCACAAGCTGGCGCGCAAGCACAACGCTCTCCTGATCGCCGACGAGATCCAGAGCGGCATGGGACGCACCGGCAAATGGTTTGCCTATCAGCACTACGGCATTCAGCCGGATCTGGTCACGGTCGCCAAGCCGATTGCCGGCGGCCTGCCGCTGGGAGCTTTACTGGCTTCAGAGAAAGTATCCGAGTGCATTCATCCCGGCATGCACGGCACCACGTTTGGCGGAGGTCCGCTGGCCTGCGCCGTGGCGTTGCAGTTGATCAACATTCTGGAAAAAGAAAAGCTGCTCAAGCATATCCAGAGGACCGGCGACTATCTGCTGGAACAGCTGCACAAGCTCCAGAAGAAGAATGCATCCATCCGCGAAATCCGCGGCATGGGATTGATGATCGGCGTGGAGCTCGAATCCGCCGATCTGGCAAAAGAGGTTTTTCAGAAGCTGTTGAAGGCGGGCACCATCGTGAACCGCACGGATGAAACCGTGATCCGGCTCCTGCCGCCTTTCATCGTCAAGAAGCGGCACATTGACACCGCCATACGCCAGTTGGATCAGGCACTGGCGATGAAAACCACACTCGTAGGGAGGAACAGATAACCATGATGCCAGCCAGGATGTACGACCTTACAGCGTTGCGGCCCCCAGTCGAGCAGAAAGTCATCTGCCGCGATCTGGTCTCCGCGCAGGATTTTTCGCCGGAAGAGACGACGTCGCTGTTCGAGTTGACGCACATCATCAAGCACCGTCCCGCCGATTTTCGCGGCGCGCTTGCCGGCAAGCAACTGGTGTTGTTTTTTGAGAAAGCCTCTCTGCGCACGCGGCTGACCTTCGAGGCCGGCATGGCCAGCCTGGGCGGAACATCGCTCTTCATGGACCAGACGCGCTCTCTGCTCGGCGAACGCGAGCCGGTGTGCGACATCGCCCGCAACGTGGAGCGTTGGGTAGATGCCGTGGTGCTCCGTACCTTCTCGCACCAGACCATCGTCGATATGGCGCGGCATACCTGCATTCCCGTGATCAACGCGCTGAGCGATCTGGAGCATCCCTGCCAGGCCTTTGCCGATTTCTTCACATTGGAAGAAAAGTTCGGCGACCTGAGCAATGTGCACATGGCTTACGTGGGCGACGGCAACAACGTGGCGCATTCGCTCATGCTGGCGGCTGCGGCTCTGGGGACGAGCATCTCCGTGGCCACGCCGGAGGGCTACGAGCCCAGCCCGGAGATGGTCGCGGCAGCCAAGCGGATCGGCCGTACTACGGGCGCCATCATTGAGATCACGCATGATGCCGCCAAGGCCGTTACCGGCGCTAACGCAATCTACACGGACGTGTGGGCCAGCATGGGGCAGGAAGCCGAGGCTGCAGAACGGGCCAAGATCTTTGCGCCTTACCAGGTCAATGACGAACTCTTCGCGCACGCGGCGCCGGATGCATTCTTTATGCATTGTCTTCCCGCGCATCGCGGCGAAGAAGTAGCGGCCAGTGTGATCGATTCACCGCGCTCGATCGTTTTCGACCAGGCGGAGAACCGCATGCACATTCAGAAATCGATCCTGTTGCTGCTCCTGGGGAGCGGCATGCGGACTTCATCCACAAGGAGCAATCATGCGTGAGAAAGTCGTACTGGCATATTCCGGAGGCCTGGATACCTCCATCATCATTCCTTGGCTCAAGGAAAACTATAACTGCGACGTGATTGCCATGATCGCCGACGTAGGGCAGGGTGATGACATCGACGCCGTGGTGCAAAAAGCCCACAAAACCGGCGCGGCCAAGGTGATCGTAAAGGACCTGCGGGAGGAATTTCTCCGCGACTACGTCTTCCCTGCGCTGCGGGCCGGCGCGGTCTATGAGCACAAGTATCTGCTGGGAACCTCGCTGGCGCGCCCGGTGATTGCCAAGCACCAGGTGGAAGTCGCGCGGCAAGAGCATGCTACCGCTCTGGCGCACGGTTGTACCGGTAAAGGCAACGACCAGGTCCGCTTTGAGCACGCATTCCAGGCGCTGGCGCCTGAGTTGAAGGTTATTGCGCCGTGGCGGGAGTGGACGCTCAAATCGCGCGAGGATTGCCTTGATTACGCCGAGCAGCGTGGCATTTCAGTGACCGCGAGCCGGGAGAAGATTCACAGCCGCGACCGCAACATATGGCACCTGAGCCACGAAGGCGGCGAACTGGAAGATCCGAACAATGCGCCGTTCGACTCAACCTGGCAGCTCACGCGCTCTCCCAAGGAAGCTCCGGACCGCGAAGAGACGGTCACGATCGGCTTTGAGGCCGCAACTCCGGTCTCAGTCAATGGGCAGGCACTCGATCCAGTGTCGCTGGTGGAACTCTTGAACGAGATAGGCGGACGGAACGCGATTGGCCGGATCGATCTGGTAGAAAACCGGTTCGTCGGCATCAAATCGCGCGGATGCTATGAGACGCCCGGCGGCACGCTGCTGCTCACCGCTCATCGTGAACTGGAAGCGCTCTGCCTGGAACGCGAAGTGATGCACTTCAAACAGCAGATCGGGCTCAAGTATGCCGATCTGGTCTACTACGGCCTGTGGTTCACGCCGCTGCGGGAAGCGCTGGATGCGTTTGTCGCGGAGACACAAAAAGAGGTGACCGGCACGGTGACCCTGAAGCTCTACAAGGGCAACATCGCCATTGGCGGGCGCGAGTCGGAGTCTTCGCTCTACCGGACTGATCTCTCATCGTTCACCATGGGCGCGAGCTACGACCAGAAAGATGCGGAAGGATTTATCCGCATTCTGGGGCTGCCTGCGCGTTCGCTGGCGCAGTTGAAGAAGAAGAAAGCCACGCAGGCGCATGTTTCCGAGGAGATCACGAAGTGAAGATGTGGTCAGGCAGGTTCCGGCAGCCGCTGGATCCGCATTTCGAGGAGTGGCAGCGGTCATTTCCGTTTGACCAGAAGCTGCTGGGCTACGAGCTGGCGGCGAGCCGCGCCCATGCTCAGGCGCTGAAGGCCGCGGGCATCATCATACCCGCGGAATTCACACTGATCGCCTCTGCGCTGGACCAGATCAGCAAAAGCAGCGAGCAGGAGCCGGGGTTTCTCAGGGATTCGGAAGCCGAGGACGTTCACCACTTCGTCGAAAAGAAGCTGGTGGCGCTGATTGGCGACACCGGCAAGAAGCTGCACAGCGGACGCAGCCGTAACGAGCAGATCGCCACCGATCTGCGGCTGTTCGTGCGCGACAGCATCGATGACCTCCGCGCCTTGTTGGGTGGCTTCCTGGAAGTCCTGGTGGACCGAGCTGCCGAAGCAAAAACGCTTTTCATGCCCGCTTACACGCATCTGCAGCGGGCGGAACCGGTTCTGGCGGCGCACTGGCTTCTGGCTTATTTTGAAATGTTCTGGCGTGACGGTGAGCGACTGCTTGATTGTCGTGAACGCGCGAATGAATGCCCTCTGGGCTCAGGCGCAGTTACCGGAGGCACGTTGCCGCTCGATCGCGAACTGGTGAGTCGGGCGCTGGGCTTTGCGCGGCCCACACGCAACAGCATGGATGCCACCAGCGACCGCGACTTCGTTGTGGAATTCGTCGGCGTAATTACGGTGCTGGGCGTTCATCTGAGCCGCTGGGCGGAAGAGCTGATACTTTTCGCCACGCAGGAATACGGCTTCATCACCTTGCCGGAAGCCTACTCCACCGGCAGCAGCGCCATGCCGCAGAAGCAGAACCCTGATTCCCTCGAGCTAATCCGCGGAAAAGCAGGACGGCTGATCGGCAACCAGGTCGCTCTGCTAACGACAATCAAAGGCCTGCCGCTGGCCTACAACAAAGACATGCAGGAGACGCAGGAGCCGCTGTTCGAAGCCGCTGCCACGGCGAGCCATTGTCTCAGAGTCGCAACGGGGTTCATGCGGCATGTGCGCTTCAACGGTGAACGCATGCAGGCTGCCTGCGAAAGCGGCTTTATGAACGCCATGGCCGCAGCCACCTATTTGGCGAGGCGCGGTGTGCCTTTTCGCCAGGCGCATGAGATCGTGGCGCAGGCGGTGCAGAAGTGCCTGGCGCAGGAGTGTGAACTGGAGCAGCTTTCGCTCGATGAACTGCGGGAATTCAGCCCGGCGTTCGATGCGGATATTTACGAACATTTAAAGGTCGAAAGCGTGCTTGCCTGCCATGATGTTTCCGGAGGCACGGCGCCGCATCGCGTGCAGCAGGCCCTCAACACAGCCCGCGAAAAACTGGCCGCTCTGCAGGAGGCGCATGGTACGCACGCGTAACGCGATCCTGCCCGATGTGGAGCGGATTCACGCCATCATCCGTCCGTATGCTGAGATCGGCACGCTGCTGCCGCGCTCGCTGGCCGAGCTGAGCGAGAACGTACGCGACTTCGTGGTCGCGGAAGACGACGGGCAGATCATCGGCTGCGGCGCACTGCATCTCTACGGCATGCACCTGGCGGAGATCCGCAGCATCGCCGTGATGCCTTCAGCCAAGGGCTGTGGCGGGGGGCGCAAGCTTGTGGAAGCACTGCTGGACGAAGCGGAACATCATCGCGTAACCTGTGTGTGCCTGTTTACCCGCATTCCGGAGTTTTTTGCTCACATGGGATTTGTTGTCGCGACACGCGAGGAACTGCCTGACAAGATTTACAAAGACTGCGTTCACTGCCCCAACCTTTACGCCTGCGATGAAGTGGCGATGGTTCGCGGGCCGATCCCACAGAATATGGGCCCGCGCGACGCGGAGATTCTGATCCCGCTGGTGAGGCTGGGCGCGTGAGCTGCCGTCCGCCCCGAGGATTTCTGTTTTCAGCATGCGCGGCGGGTATCAAGGCCAGCGGCAAACCTGACCTGGCTCTGGCCCTTGCACCGGAGGGCGCTTCGGCTGCAGCCATGTTCACGCGAAACCAGATTGCCGCAGCGCCGGTAATTGTAGGCCGGGACAATGTTCGGCATGCCCAGGGCCGGATGTTTGCGCTCATCGTGAATGCCGGTAACGCCAACTGCGCCACCGGCCGCCAGGGATTGAAGGCAGCCAAGAATGTTTGCGCCGGGTTAGCCAAACAACTCAAAGTGCGTGAGTACCAGGTCTTCCCTTCCTCCACCGGAATCATCGGCGTTCCGCTGCCAGTGGAAAAGATTCATGCCGCTCTGCCCGGCCTGATTACAGCCGCGACTGAGAGCGAATCGTCTTTTGACGCCTTTGCCCACGCGATCCTTACCACGGATACGCACAAGAAGGTGGCCTGCCAGTCGATCACGGTCGGTGGGGTTGAGGTTACGCTGGCCGGGGTGGCCAAGGGTGCGGGGATGATCCATCCCAATATGGCGACGATGCTGGTCTATCTGTTTACCGATCTCGCCGCCAGCCCGCGTGATCTGCAGCAATGCCTGGAAACAGCGGTGGACCAGAGCTTCAACAACATCTCGATTGACGGCGATACCTCAACCAATGACACTGTGTTGCTGCTGGCCAGCGGCAAGAGCGGCGTGCAATTCAAATCAGTGCGCGATCAATTTCAATCCGCGGTTACCAGAACGTGCCGGTCGCTGGCGGCGCAGATCGTCGCCGATGGCGAAGGTGTGAAGCACGTGGTCCGGCTCAGGATCGAGCAGGCGCGCAGCCGGAGCGAGGCCAGGGCGCTCGCCGCTGCCATCGCCAATTCACCGCTGGTCAAGACCGCATGGGCCGGGGCTGATCCGAATTGGGGACGTTTTCTGGCGGCCATCGGCAACTCCGGTGTGCAGATCAACCAGGAGCGCATCAATATCCACCTGGGCGAGCAGCAAATCTGCCGCCACGGCGCCGCGATCCTTTTTGATCATGAGCGTGCTCATCGCTACATGTCTGAGCCAGTGTATGAAATCCGAATCAGCCTGGGCGCCGGCAGAGCAGATCTGGAATTTCTCTCCTGCGATCTGACGGCGGAGTACGTGCATATCAACGCCGACTACTCAACCTAGCACTCAGCTATCAGCAATCAGCATTCAGCCACCATTCACCGCGATGGACGCGAAGGACGCAAAGGAAACGAAATTCGGAATTCCAGTCCTTGGCGACCTTTGCGTCCATTGCGGTAAGGGAACTCTTCGGGGCTAGTTGCCAATTCCAATTGCTAATTGCTAAAAAGCTGTTGTTTGCCGCACCTTGCCGCTTTGCGTCGGGCTCTGTGAATGGGTATTTTAGAAGCAGATGCCACAAACGTTAGCCGAATATCCCCGCTTACATCTGGCGCGACAAAATGAGATCGCCTACGTGCACCGGCGCGGGCTGCGCACGCTGCGCTGGAGCTATCAGCAGCTGGCTCAGCTGGCGTTTCGATTCGCTCGCGAACTTGAAGCGCGGGGAATTGGCAAGGGCCATCGCGTCCTGCTGTGGGGCGATAACTGCGCCGAGTGGATAGCGGCATTTTTTGGGTGCATGCTGCGCGGCGTTGTCGCGGTGCCGATGGACCGGATCGCATCACCGGCGTTTGCCCAGCGCGTTGCCGCCGACGTGAACGCAAAACTCGTCGTCTGCTCCAGCGCCCTGACCGCTCATGCGGGCGAACGACCTTTTCTTGAGCTGGAAATGTTAAGCGACTACGTTCGCCGGCGCTCGGCGGAACCTTATCCACCACAGGACATCAGCCGTGACGATACAGCGCAGGTTGTCTTTACCTCGGGAACCACGGCGGAACCGCGAGGCGTAGTACTGACGCACGGCAACATCCTGGCCAGTGTCGATCCTATCGAGCGCGAATTTCCCAAGTATCGAAGGTCAGAGCGCATCTTCCATCCCGTGCGATTTCTGGAGCTGCTGCCGCTCAGCCATGTTTTCGGGCAGACCATGGGAATGTTCATCCCGACGCTGATCGGCGGGACCGTGCATTTCCAGGAGAGCTTCAAACCAACCGACATCATCACCACGATCAAGCGTGAGCGGATCTCCGTTCTGGTGGCGGTCCCGCGCGTTGCGGAGTCGCTCAAGAACAAGATCCGTGACGATTTTGCTTCTGTGATCGCGAAAAACTGGGACCGCGCCGAGAAAGGGCACTTCCTCAAACGCTGGTGGCGCTTTCGCAAGGTACGCCGGCACTTTGGCTGGAAGTTCTGGGCCATCATCTCCGGCGGCGCTGCGCTGGACCAGAACACAGAAGAGTTCTGGCGACGGCTGGGATACGTGGTAGTCCAGGGCTATGGGCTCACTGAGACCAGTTCCCTGATCAGCCTGAATCATCCGTTCAAAGTGGGCCGCAGATCGATCGGCAAAGTGCTGCCCGGGCGCGAGATGAAGCTCGATCCGGAGACCGGCGAGATCCTGGTGCGGGGAGAGAACGTTGCCCGGCAATACTGGCAGGGCAACGAATTGAAGCCGATAACGGGCGAAGAGGGCTGGTTTCGCACGGGCGATCTTGGCGCTCTGGACGACGAAGGCAATCTTTATTTCAAAGGCCGCAGCAAGAGCGTGATCGTCACGCCCGCGGGCTTGAAGGTTTATCCCGAAGACCTGGAGCAGGCGCTGCGTAAGCAACCGCAGATACGCGACTGCGTAGTGGTGGGCGTGGCCAAGGGCGGCAATGCTGAAGCCTGCGCAGTGCTGCTGCTCAACAATAGCGACTCTGGCGGGGCTGCGATCGCGAATGCCAACCAGGCGCTGGCCGACTTCCAGAAGATACGCCGCTGGTTTGTCTGGCCGGACGAAGATTTTCCCCGGACGTCGACCCAGAAGCCAAAGCTGGATGTCATTCGCCGCGCCGCGGAGGCGCAGCTCAATGGGACTCCCACCATTTCTCAAGATGCGCGGAAAGATGGAGCGCCCGCTGCTTCGCCGGGGCTGGAGGAGTTGGTGGAAAACATTGCTGGGCGGCATGTGGAGCTCAAGCCCGACGCGCATCTGGAAGACGATTTGAATCTGAGTTCGCTGGACCGCGTAGAGCTGATGTCGGCCATTGAGAACCGCTACCAGGTGGATTTGGGCGACCGGGAGTTTTCCAAGGTCAACACGGTGGCCGATCTGGAAAATCTCCTGAAGAAGACTGAACCTGTAACCAGGAAGGCGGACTATCCGTATTCACGATGGGCTCAGAGCTGGCCGGTGCGTCTGCTACGCGTGGCCGTTTACCATGCAGTCACGCTGCCTTACATCATGGTGATGGCTCGGCCCAGGATTATCGGCCGCGAGCGGCTCAGGAACTTCCGCGGGCCGGCGCTGATCGTCTCCAACCATATTGCCCAGATCGATATCGGCTTTCTGATGGCTGCGCTGCCTATGCGTTTGCGCAACCGGTTGGGCGTGGCCATGCAGGGAGAGCAGCTCAAAGCGATGCGCCATCCGCCGCGCGATTGGTTCTTTCTGAAACGGTGGTGGGAACAACTGCAGTACGGGCTGATTGCCGCCTTTTTCAATGTGTTTTCCATGCCGCAGCGGGCCAAGTATCGCGAAGCCTTTCGCTATGCCGGAGACCTGGCCGATCACGGATACAACGTGGTGATCTTCCCCGAAGGCCGCCGGACGGAGACGGGTGAGATGGCGCCTTTCCGCAGCGGCATCGGATTGCTGGCGACACAGCTCAACCTGCCGGTTATTCCCATGCGCATCGATGGGCTAATCAAGTTCAAGCTCGCCAAGAAGCACTACGCGCCGCCGTACGCCGTCCAGGTACGGATCGGCGATCCGGTCAGGTTTGATCCGACGGATGATCCGGAAGAAATCGCGAAGCGACTACAGAGGATCGTGACGAATCTCTGAAGAAAATCGCACCACTGATTAACACCGATCACACTGATCTGAGGCATTCCTTGAAAGATTCGTCGACCCCCTTGATCTAAACTGTTATGTTCAGAAGAGCCAGGCTGGCTACCCGCCGAGCCCGCGGAAACAAGAGCAGCATTAACTGCGCTGAAGCGAAACCGCTACAGCGGGTTGGAGGGGAGCGACAGAGAAGAGATGCTTCATACAGGCCGCCATTTTCTCCAGATACCCGGACCTACCAACGTCCCTGACCGGGTTCTGCGCGCGATGGACCGCCCCGTGATCGACCATCGTGGGCCGGAATTTGCCCAGCTTGGCGCGGAGGTTCTGGAAGGCCTCAAGTCGATTTTTAAGACGCTGCAGCCGGTGGTGATTTATCCTTCGTCGGGCTCCGGAGCCTGGGAGGCGGCGATCGTCAACACGCTTTCTCCTGGCGACCGGGTATTGATGTTTGAAACCGGTCATTTTTCCAATCTGTGGCGTGATATTGCTCTGCGGCACGGGTTGATCGTGGACTATGTTCCGGGAAACTGGCGACAAGGCGCCCAGCCCTCCGACGCGGAAAGGAGGCTGGCCGAAGATACCGAACATGCCATCAAAGCAGTGATGGTGGTCCACAATGAGACTTCCACGGGTGTGGCCAGTCGCATTGCTGAGATTCGCTGCGCCATGGACCACGCGAGCCATCCGGCGCTGCTCATGGTGGACACAATTTCATCGCTCGCCTCCATCAACTACTGCCATGACGAGTGGGGCGTGGACGTTACCGTGGGCGGATCGCAAAAGGGACTGATGCTCCCGCCTGGGCTGAGCTTCAACGCCGTCTCTGAAAAAGCGCTGGCCGCGAACAAGAACGCCAAAATGCCGCGCTATTACTGGGACTGGCAGGAGATGCTCAAACCGAATCGTGCCGGCTTCTTCCCCTATACGCCTGCTACCAACCTGCTGTGGGGGCTGCGCGAAGCCCTGATGATGCTGCACGAAGAAGGCCTGGACAACGTGTTCCGCCGCCACGATCGCCATGCCGAAGCTACCCGCACCGCCGTGCGAGCCTGGGAGTTGGAAGTCTGGTGCGAGGAGCCGAAGGAGTATTCCAGTTCGCTGACTACGGTTCTTATGCCCCAGGGGCATGATGCCGATAAGCTGCGGACAACGGTACTGGAAAACTTTGACATGTCTCTGGGAACGGGGCTTTCCAAGCTCGCCGGGAAGGTATTTCGCATCGGGCACCTGGGGCATTTCAACGATCTCATGCTTGCGGGCACGCTGAGCGGGGTGGAGATGGGCTTGCGACTGGCGAATGTACCGCACAAGGCCGGAGGCGTGACGGCGGCTCTCAATTTTCTAGCGGCAAGCGGGCACAAAAAAACGCAACCGGAAAGGATCGCAGAAGGCGCACCGCGCTGAAGCGGAACTTCCGGTCTTCCGCTCCTCCTTTCTTTTCGGAAAACCTGCCTGCCCTTTCATAAATGGAATGAGATTTCCGGTTCCGCAACGCAAGTTGGCGCTTGTTGGCTGCTTTTTTTCGGGCTAAGCTGGGGACAAATCCAGCATCTCAGCATCGTCCCTATGGCCTTCCTGCACACACCCGTGTCGGCGCACCCCTCTCTCATCGTGTCGTATTGCAAGAAGTGCCGAAGCCTGGTTGCCGCCAGCCCCAACCCCAGCGTTCTAAAGTCGGCAGAGCAGGCGCATCAATGCGAGGACGGGGCGGACAAGAGCGTTCGCAGCCGGAAAAAACAGGTGCTCGCGGAAGACTGAGAGACTTTCAGCGCGGGTCTGGTGCTGTGAGATGGAGCGGTGCCGGGCTCTCTAGCACGGTTCGTCTTTGAGATTGCGGAAGGTTGCGCGGTGCTGGCGGATAAGCTTTTCCAGCCGGGACTGCAGGACTGCGACGGAATCAAACAGACTCTGGACTCCACCGCTTTCCCATGTCAGGTCCTGGTGTTCCAGGTCAGTGGAAAAATCGCGGATCATCTGTGCAAAGCGGCGAATCCGCTCGGCCGCCAGAAATGAAGCGATCGTGGCATGGCGCTCCGGCCGCGCATTGTGCAGTTCGGTGGCGGTCCATGCGGTCATGCGTACTTCATCGATGGCCTGGCGGAAATCCAGCAGAGCGGCGGCGTCAGAGCCGGCGCCGGACTTGAGGTCGCGCTCCAGGGCATGCAGCTCGGAGGTTAGAGCCCGCAACCGAGAAGCGATATGGAATCCCTGGTCGGGCATGTTCCTGAATATTGTGATGCCCCTGTGCCCTGGAATGCAGCATGTTTCTCGCGCGAAGATGTACCACCATCGAGCCTTCCCACCGCCACATGCGGCTCGAACTTAAGTAACAGGCCATTCGTTTCCTGGCGTGAAATTATGGTTTGCTTTTTGTTCGCAAACAGGGTTTTATCGCAATTTGGCCGCGCCCGGATGGCTAAAGCGAGGTTGTTTACTTTGATACTCGCGCTTTGCGCTTGCGGGGCCGGGCAGTGGCCGCGCGCCCGGATGTGGTCGCGAGGTCGCGCTTGGTCTTTGGCAAACGGGCAGCCGGTTTCTCAGCCGGAATGCCAAGCTTTGCGAGCGCCGGCAGCTTTTGCTTCAGCCTGATCACGGGATCGAAGAGGTCGCCCATTTTTTCAACGCGTTGTAAGACCTGATCAGAGGTGAAGACCAGCAGGTCAGGATTCTTTTCCTGCAAGCATTGCTCAACCTCCTGCCAGGTCACAGGCGCGGAGACCGTGGGATGCGCGCGGGCGCGCAGAGAGTACACGTTGATGGTGGTTTTGTGGACGTCATTCTGGCTCCAGTCGATCAGAACTTTATTGGAGCGCAGAGACTTTTTCATGTCGGAAACCACCTGGTTGGGATATCGACCTTCCAGGAGTTGGGCAATGGCCCGGGCAAAAGGTTTGGTTTGGTCATAGGTGACTCCGGTATTTAAAGGAACATAGAGTTGCAGTCCCTTGGAGCCGGAAGTTTTGGCAAAAGATTGTAAGCCGAACTGAGAAAAAATCTCGCGCACCCAAAGGCCGACCTCGCAGCATTGCACGATGTTGGCCGGGGCCCCGGGATCCAGATCAAAAGCGATGACCGTGGGCCGCGGCAGATCCGGCGCGCGGGAGAGCGAGGTGTGCAATTCCAGATCGGCCAGGTTGCCCAACCAGACCAGCGTGGCCACCTGGTCGACGACGCAGTAATACATGTGGCGTTTGTTGCCTTCGCTCCAGACCTTGGCGGTCTTGATCCAATCCGGACGGTACTTGGGGCAGTTCTTCTCATAGAAGAACATACCGTTCACGCCTCCGGGATAGCGCTTGAGTGTGAGCGGACGATCAGCAAGATGCGGCAGCAGAACCGGCGCGATCTTGACGTAGTAGTCGATGACCTGGCCCTTGGTAAAGCCGGTCTCGGGGTACAAGACTTTGTCAAGGTTGGAAAGCTTGATCTGCCGGCCTTCGACTTCGATGGATGTTTCCTGTTTGGCCACGGTCCACTCCTGGTTCATTTTGCCGTTAGATGCTCCGAACCAGCCATCATCGCTCGAGCATTTTCCAGTGTAGTTCAACAACATGGCGGCCCGATACGCCATCTAATCCGGGATGTCAGAGGAGCAGGAAAAGACGCTGCCTGTAAGCTCGTCACAGCCGCCGGCATTCAGTGACAAGCAGGAATCACTTTTCCACGAGGTGATTGAACTGCTGGAGCAGAAGCGCGTGCCGTTTGTGATCTCCGGCGCCTTTGCGCTGCATGAGCACACCGGCATATGGCGCGATACCAAGGATCTGGACCTTTTTCTGCCGACGCGGGAGGTGGGCCGGGCGCTTGAAATTCTGGAAAAGGACGGCTTCGCCACCGAGATCCTGGACTCTGTCTGGCTGGCAAAAGCCAAACGTGACGGCTTCTTTGTCGATTTGATTACGGGAATGAGCAACGGCGTGGTGCGGGTGGACTATTCGTGGATCCGGCACGCCAGCCGGTCGCATATTTTTGGGCTTTCCGCACGAGTGCTGGCGCCGGAAGACCTGATCGCCTCCAAGGTTTTCGTCACGCGACGGGAGCGCTTTGACGGCGCGGACGTCTGCCACGTGATCTATGGCACACGCGGGAAGTTTGACTGGCAGCGATTGATGGGCATTATCGGCGAGCATTGGGAGATGCTGTTCTGGCACCTGGTGCTCTACCACTACACCTATCCGGCCAACGTAGACTTTGTGCCGCACGAAATATGGGACGAACTTGTCCAACGTTTCAAGATTGAGCTGTTGCATCCGAACAAGGGTGTTGGATTTCGCGGCAGCCTGATCGACGAGAAGATGTTTGCCATTGATGTGACCGAATGGGGTAAGCGCGACATTCTCGCCGAGTACCGAGGCAAGGCAGAAACGATCCGGCGGGAAACGGAGAGCGCAGCGTAAGGGCGCCATCATCAAGCTATGAGAATCGCCGCGACAGCAGATATTCACTTCACGCCACAGAGCTATGACCGTATCCGCGATCCGCTGGCGCGGGTACGCGAAGAGGCAGACCTGCTGGTGATCGCCGGAGACCTCACGAACTACGGCAAACCGGATGAGATGCATTCGCTGCTGAACGCGCTGGTACGGCTGCGCATTCCTATCGTCGCCGTGCTGGGCAATCACGACTATGAGAGCGGCCAGGAACAAGAGCTGATCAAGATGATGACAACCGAGGGAATCAAGGTCCTGGACGGCAGCAGCTACGAGCGCGATGGCGTGGGGTTTGCCGGAACCAAGGGCTTTCTGGGCGGCTTCGGCAAAGGCATGCTCACGGCGTTCGGAGAGAAAGAAGTTAAGGCCTTCGTACAGGCTGGGCTGGATGAAACGCTGAAGCTGGAGCGGGCACTCACCATGATGCGCTCGGCAAAGATCGTGATCGTCACCCACTACGCGCCGATCTGCGAGACCGTGGAGGGCGAACGGCAGGAAATCTGGCCTTATCTGGGAAGCTCGCGCCTGGCTGAGGTGATCGATCGTCACCAGGCGGTCATCGCGTTTCACGGCCATGCCCATCACGGCAGAGCTGACGGCAAGACAATCGGCGGAGTTCCAGTACATAACGTCGCTTTGTCATTGCTGATGGCACAGGACGGCGGAAAACCGTATCGGGTGTTTGAAATCTAGCACTCAGCAATCAGCAATCAGCATTCAGCCAAACCGCTGGCACCGCAAAGGACGCAAAGTGCGCAAAGGGCTAGAAGAACTTCAACGTTCCATTCCTTTGCGTCCTTCGCGTCCTTAGCGGTCCATTTTGAGGGCTGAGTGCTGAGTGCCAATAGCCAATTGCTAACTGCTTCTCTGCTAGTATTGAATGCGAGTGAAATCAACAGGTTCCAATGTCGTCCGTATTGAGGCGGAAGCCCTAGGCGAGCTGGCGGAGCGCATTGCCGGCCCAATGGGGCGTGATTTTGACTGCGCGGTTGAATGCATGTATTCCTGCAGCGGCCGCGTGGTGGTAACAGGCATGGGCAAGAGCGGGCTCATCGGACGGAAGATCGCGGCCACGCTTAGTTCCACTGGAACGCCCGCGTTGTATCTGCATCCGGCTGAAGCAGTGCACGGCGACCTGGGCATGCTGGTGCGCGGCGACGTGGTGCTGGCACTCTCTTCCAGCGGCGAGACGGAGGAAATTCTGCAGCTGCTGGTAACCATCCGCCGGATTGGCAGCAGGTTGATCAGCATTACGGGAGACCGGCTCTATGCCGGAAACTCGCGCAAGGCATCTTCCGCCAAAGCGTCTTCCATCAAGAGATCCACGCTGGCCCAGGCCGCCGATATAGCACTGGACTGCTCCATTGACCAGGAAGCCTGTGCCCTGGGGCTTGCACCCACCGCGTCCACCACGGCCATGCTGGCATTGGGCGACGCGTTGGCGGTCGCGCTTTCGGAAAAGCGGGGATTCAAGGAAGAAGACTTTGCACACCTTCATCCTGGCGGCAAGCTGGGCAAGAAACTGGCGCGGGTATCGCAGCTGATGCACAGCGGCGACGCCGTACCGCGGGTTGCGCCGAAGACGAAGATGGCTGACGTGATCTATGAAATGTCGCGCAAGGGCCTGGGCATTACCACGGTGGTGGACAAGAATAAGCTGCTGGGCGTGATCAGTGACGGCGACCTCCGGCGCCTGCTGGAAAGGCGCAAAGACGTCCTCAAATTAACCGCCCGCGACTGTTTGACGGCCAATCCCAAGACGATCCGTGCCGACGAATTGGCCATGGCGGCGCTGAACATCATGGAGCAGAAGAAAATTACCTCGCTGGTTGTCACCAGCGAAGATGGAACGGTGGTAGGCATTATCCACCTGCACGATCTGTGGGGAACGCAGATGGTTTAAAGGCAGCACTTAGTAATTAGTAATTAGTAGTTGGCTTGTCTCGTTGTGCATGCATTGCGAGCCAAAGGCTGCGAGTGAACGAGAGCCACTAACTACTAAGTACTAACTACTAAGTACCGACTACTAATGACTGATCCTACCGATCGCGCGAAAAAAATCAAGGTCATACTCTTCGACGTTGACGGTGTCCTCACCGACGGCTCCATATGGCTCTTCCCTGCGCCGGCTGCAGGTCCGCGCAGCGTTGACGCACACGCACAAAAGCACGCTGACGCGCCCGGCTTCGGCATCATCAGCCAGGACATGATTGAGGCCAAGGGCTTCAACGCGCACGACGGTACAGCCATCTCGCTGGCGCGGCTGGGCGGCCTGAAGACCGGCATGGTGACCAAGCGGATATCGGAAACGGTGGCCTTGCGGGCGCGCGACCTGAAGATCGACTTTCTTTTCCAGGGCGCGCAGAACAAATCGGAGATTCTGGACAAGATCCTGGCGGAGAGCGGTTTCAGCGAAGAACAGATTGCCTATGTCGGCGATGATGTGATCGACCTGCCGATCATGCGCCGCTGCGGCCTGGCCATTGCGGTGGCGAATGCCCGTCCGCAGGTGAAAGCCATCTCTCACCATGAGACTCCTTCCCGCGGTGGACACGGCGCAGCGCGCGACGCGGTGGAGTACATTCTTGAAGCCCAGGGCACACTGGAGCGGGTGATCGAGGCGTATATCAACGCGAGGACCTCGATCAGAGAGCAGTGAGGAACCACCGAGACCGCGTGTGATCCCAACACAACCAGCTAAACAACTGGCTCATGGCTCTCGTCGAAAAGACTTTCGCACTCGATCCGTAATTGGCTATTCTATGAGCAATTGCCAAACATGACATCGGGTTCTCACAACGGTGAATCTGCCAGTCTCTATTTGCATTTTCCCTGCTTTGACGGGATTGTGTCCGGGGCTCTGGCGCTTTTGCTTCTGGGCAAGGCGCGAGGCTGGCGATTTGACGCCATTCATGGGATCAACTATGACTTGCAGCCAAATTGGTTAAACACTCATCTTCCCCCGCATAGTTGCGTGGTTGACTTTCTCTACCATCCCGAAGCTGAGTGTTGGTGCGATCACCATATAACGACATTTCTGAATTCTGATCTTCGGGCGCAATTTGCAGCCCGGGACAAAGCTCTGCTCATGTATGACCCGGAAAGCCGCTCCGCCGCGAGGCTGCTTTGGAACCGCGGAGCGGAAGCCCTGGGTGGCAGTGGCCGGCTGGATGAGATGGTGCAATGGGCCGACAAGATTGATGCCGCCGATTACGATGGCATAGACCAGGCTTTATTCGGCGCCGAACCGGCCCTCGAAATCAGCCGCAGCCTCAGCGTGGAGGCAGATACAAACTATTGCGACTTCCTGGTGCGGAGACTTTGCGATTCCACGCTGCGCGACCTGGCGGCGCACGCCGAAGTTCAGCGGCGATTGGCGCAGGCTGACGAATTGGTCCGCGAGGGCTTACGCGAGGTCGGCGAGCAAATCGAACTGCAGGGAAACGTTGCGGTGTTCGATGTTGTCACAGAACACGCATCGGTCAACCGCTATTCAGCTTTTTATTTATATCCTGATGCTCAGTACTCGATCGGGACGATTCGATCCAGCGATTCGGTTACAGTGCGCATCAACGCGAACCCGTGGCTCCATTTTCATTCGCCGAATCTTGGCGAGCTGATGCGCGCCGCGGCGCAGAAAGCCGGCCTGTCTTCCGCCGGCGGAGGTCGCGAGCGCATAGGCTCGCTGCGACTGGACAACAATTCCCAGGGTGTGGCGCGCGAAGTTGTCTCTTACTTGGTCCAGAAACTCCATGGTGATCTGAAAGGTAAGGAGGGGTCTCAATGGCAGAGAGCAGTGAGGCAATAACCGGTAAATTTGATTTTTATGACGTTCTGGGATACCTGGTTCCAGGGTTGGCCCTGCTTGGTTTGGTGATACTGCCGTTTGGTTTGATCAGAGGAACATGGCCTCCCACGAGCCTTACCAGCGCCGTTTTTTTTCTTGTCGGCGCGCATATTCTAGGCCACATCCTGCAAGGGCTGCTACGCACCTGGGAAATCGTCCCCTTGATCAGGGATAAAAAGGGCAAGATGCGCAGCCCTTCCGCTGTTTTACTGGACGACGATCACCAATCGCTGGCGCCTATACGTACAAAGATAGGAGAGTTGACACACAAATTCTGGGGAATTCCCGGGAAAGAAGGTTCCGCGGTTAAATCGTGGACAAAAACTTCTGATGCTGACCGCGACGCAGCCTTCCTGCAAGCCCGCAACCTGCTTTTGCAATCGAAGAAGCAATCTTACTTTGAGCAGTTTCAAGGGAAATATGCCCTGATGGGCGGCATGGCGGCCAGCCTGCTCGTCGCTGCCCTGTATTACGCGGGCTGGGCGCTTGGGTTGACCTCTTCCCAGGAAGAGAGAGGCTTGGATCGTTTACAGTACATTTTGCTCCCATGTTTCTTCGTCTTTGTGCTCTATTTGGTCATCCTTCACGTGCTTGATTGGAAGATGAACGAAAAATGGACGCGGGGTCTGCATCTGGGCTTGCTGCTTGCACTGGGCTTAGGGACTTTTGCCGGAGGCTTCAGCGTAGCGAACAGCCCCCAGCACCCAGAAGCACAGAAGCCGCCGGAGACCCGGAAGGAACCATCAGCGCCCTGTTCTGTCTGCTGCATCGCGAACTCCGAGAACAGCAAGGAAAGCGAAGTGACTCCTGTTTTGCGGATCGAACACAAAACGCCTTTCATGCTGATTCTTGCCCTGGCTGCATTGGCAGCGTCTGTCCGTTGTTATGGAGCTTACAAGGCTTTCGCCAAAGAATTCGCCGCAGGGGTGTGGCGCGATTTTGCCAATTACGAGAGTCTTGGGTGATCGCCGGGATTGCCGCCATCGCCGGGATCCTGCCCCAGCAAGTCAAAACGGGCTTGCCGGGGTCCCTGTCGCACGGAACCGGAAAGGCAAAACCTTACCACCGATGAACACGGATAACACGGATCCGGAAAGGGCGAGGCCGACCACGCGCCGAGCCCGCTGCACCAAGCGCAGAAGGTCGTCAGGTGGAAGGAAATCTCCGGCGGTGTGGAGCGGAGCGACAAGAATAAGGGCGAGGCCGACCACGCGCCG
>Ga0126381_100000393_pt1 | contig 47548 bp, 44 predicted proteins | sample PanSoiMetPlot_28_FD_96465 | JGI IMG/M metagenome (GOLD analysis project Ga0126381, IMG submission 96465) | Tropical forest soil microbial communities from Panama - MetaG Plot_28 | ecosystem: Environmental > Terrestrial > Soil > Tropical forest > Bulk soil | place: Panama | collected 2016-02-17 | reverse complement strand
GCTAATTGCTAATTGCTAGTCGCTAGCTGCTCTATGGCAATCGTAGTCGTGGGTGGACATTCGCGGAGTGTAGGCAAGACCAGCGTGGTTGCCGGTCTGATTGCCGCCCTGCCCGAACTCCACTGGACTGCCATGAAGATCACCCAGTACGGACACGGCATCTGCTCAACCAAAGGAAGGCTCTGCCACTGTGCATGCGATGGCGATTCCTGGGCCATCACGGAAGAGCTCGACCGCGCCGGAAACACCGACAGCTCTCGCTTCCTGGTTGCGGGAGCAGAACGCTCGCTCTGGGTGCGCACTCGCCAGGGGATGCTGGGAGATGCCATGCCAAGCGTGCGAAAAGAGCTGGAAGAAGCTCCGAACACGATTTTTGAATCGAACAGCATACTTCACTTTCTCCAGCCCGACCTGTACCTCACCGTGCTCGACAGGGCTACAGCCGACTTCAAAGCATCGGCACAGCAGTTTCTCAAGCGCGCCGATGCCGTGATTCTGCATGATGGGAGTGCTGAAGCCGCCTGGAACAATATCTCGCTCAATTCGGTAGGTGATGTCCCCATGTTCCATATCACTCCGCCCGAATACGTCACGCCTGATCTGGTCGATTTTGTACGAGGCAGGATCTAACGGGGAGCAATTCAGTTTCAGGCCGCGCGGATGGGTGTTCCAGTGGGGACCGTCGCCTTGCCCGGTTTCTCGTCTTCAGGCCTGGGTCCCTTGTGGGTACCGCCTTCACTGGCGATTCGCGCGAAGGTTACGTCCAGCACCAGCCCGGTCAGAGCCTGCATGAAAGCGTCATTAATTCGAGCGACGGATGACATGTCTTGATCATCCAACCCAGCCTCAAGCAACTGCGGAACTGTGGTCTCCAGCGCGACAGGAAGTTCGCGCGCCAGCTTCAACGCGCTTTCTCCCATGCGATATTGGCAATCCGTATACAGCGGCGACTTGATCAGGCTCTTCAGCGCGGACCAGTAGGACTGATAAAACTCCGGCCAGCAGGCCAGGGCCCGGTGCTCGTCGGAGGTAAAGGCCAGCTCCAGCAAGCGCCGCCGCTCGTCCCAGATCCGCTGCATCGGCGGAGTCGACTCCTCGTCGCTCAGCAGATGAGGGCCAACCGGGAAGGTGGGATGCTGCGCCGGCTCCGCCATCGAGGATGCGTCCCCGACCGGTCCCTCGAAGGCTTGTACTTGAGCCGCCGCAATTAGCAACAGCAGCGGATCCAGGTATTGGTAATAGTCCAGCACCTGTCCCAGCGGCAAGGTCACGTTCCCGCTCGACGCCAGGCCGTTGGAATCCAGGTTGCCTACGGCGAAGTAGTTGTGTGCCCGGGTGTAGCACTCGGCGGCCAGTCGCGCTCCAAGCAGGAAGAACTGCCGTGATTTCACCACCGGGCGAAATGTCTCCCAGTGCAACTCCAGGAAGCGCGGAAAAACAGCATATGCCCGGTATAGCAGGGGAACGACCGGCACACCAAAGCTCTCTCGAACATCGGCGAGAATCTCGCGTACGCAGGGTGAAGCGCCATTTTCGTCTGCCAGCCGTAACCGGTTTCCGCGTTTCCACCTCATGTGCAGTTGGATGAGAAAAACGCCTTTTTGGACCATAAGGTGAATACCGTAGGTGCCGCAGCCAGGAACAACCGTGCCGGAGTCTCCAGTTAGCCAGAGCGTCAAGGTACAATCGCGGTCGGGAATCGCAATGACGGCAGCCCCCGAAACCATCCGTATGTTTCAGATTCTTTTCGATAACGGTGAGCCGAGCGCAATCGACGACCCGGCCTACCGGCCCTATGGCAAGCTCGGCTTCCCTTCTCCGCCGGTTAATCGGCCTTGGGTTTACAGCAATTTCGTGCAGTCCCTGGACGGGATTACAACCCTGCTCGGCAAGCACAGCTCCGGCGGCGACATCTCCCAGTCGCGCGAGGACCGCTGGCTCATGGACCTGCTGCGTGCCCACGCCGACGGCCTGTTGATGGGAATGAATACCTTGCGTGAAGAGCAGCGCCTCCGCGGTCCCGACAGCCGCGGCATCGTCTTTCAGGTAGTCGATCCTACTTTGCAGGGCCTACGCAAGAAGCTGGGGAAAGGTCGTGAGCGAAACATCTTCGTCACCAGCGCTGCCGATCTTGACCTCTCACGTCATAAGGTCTTCGACGGCGAGGCGGTCGATGCTGCCGTTCTGACTTCGCCCGACGGCGCCGAACGTCTGCTGGCGCAGGGGAAACATCCCCACGTCGCGATCATCGCTGCTGGCGAGAAAACGAAGTTCGATCTTCCTCGCGCCATCGGCAAACTGCGCGAAGAGCTGGGGATCCACTATCTCCTGTGCGAAGGAGGCCCTACGCTCTACGGCAGCCTCGCGCGCGCCGACTTAGTCGACGACAAATTCATGACCGTCTCGCCCATTGAGGTCGGCCAGGTCGTCCCCCCGGAACAGGAGCGCCTTCCCGCCGAGCAAACTATCCCAGTGCTCTTGCGCCCGACGGTCTTCGGCGGCGGAGGATTCACGTGCGAGCAGATAACGAGCTGGACTTGGATCAGCTGCCGCAAGGCAGGCGATCACCAGTTCAATCGCTATCGCAGAAAAAGGGGCTAGGGGCGAGGGATTAGGGGCTAGGGATTAGGGGCTAGGGGCTAGCGCTGCGCATGGGCAATTACCAATTACTAATTACTAATTACTAATAACTAGTTGCCAATTGCTTCCTACTTCACGATCTCCATCGCCTCTGCCGCCCTGTTCAGCGCCGCCGTCAAGATTTCCAGCTGCTGTTTCGTCAGCGTCAAATCCTTCTTCTCGATTGCCTCATTCACGCCGGGAATCACCACCGCCGCATATCCGGTATGCTCTCCAGGCGCGTAGATAATGTGTTTGAACCACGGCCGATTAGGCAGCCCGCCTTCAATCAGAAAGTCGCGCTCGATGTTGCGCAGCACAAGGTTCAACGGCCCCGGATCGCCAATTGCGCGCCCCTGTGCCTGCAGCAGATTCGCCCCTGCCTTCTGCATGCGCTCGGCAGCTTTCGCCGCTTCTGCGAAGGAAGGCACCTGGCCGGCAAAGGCCGTCTTTGCCTTCTGCTCGGCACTCTTCAGGTATTCGCCGATTTCCTTGCCGTACGCTTCGTAGTCGTACGGCAACACGTCCGCCGAAGCCATTCGAATGGCTTCGATTCCGTAAACGCGCGCCATCTCCTGCTCATAAATGAACGTCGGATCGCCAAACTTGTTGAACCAGGTAAAGTCGTCGAAAGCCGAGTGGTAGACGCCATACGGCCCCCTCGATCCGATGTCCGCCGACGGCACGCCGAGATGCTGGAGGAAGGCGGTGTAATCCGACCCGCTGCCCAGGTCGCCAACGTGCACGTCCTTGGAAGTGACGACCGCAGGCTCCTGGTCCGCCGCGCCTGAAGTGTTCGGATGAGGGGGCTCCTTCTCATTCTTCTCTCGCGCTGTCTTCCACTGGTCATATACACTGCCGCCCTTCGGGCTGGGCACCGACTTGGCTACATCCCGCATGTACTGCTTCAAGCTGGGCACCGCCGAGGCGCCGAAATCGGGACCCGAGACGGCGACATCCATGTTGAAGTAAGCCACCGCTCGCGAGAGTTCTTTGGCGTGCTGCTCGGCGAATTCCGTCGAGCCGATGAGGCCTTGCTCTTCCGCATCCCAGCTCGCAAACACCAGCGTGCGCTTCGGCCGCCATCCTGTCTTCAGCAGCGCGCCCACGCCCCGCACCGCCTCAAGCTGCGCCGCAGTGCCGCTATTGGGATCGACCGCGCCGTAGACCCACGCGTCGCGATGGTTCCCTGTGACCACCCATTCATTCGCCAGTTGTGATCCGTGGACTATTCCGATCACATCCCAGATCGTGGTGAAGCGGTAATTCTGTTTCACCAGCAAATGCACCTTCACCGGCCCGGGTCCAACGTGGTAGGTGAACGGCAACGCACCCTGCCAGGCACGCGGGCTCTCCGGTCCGTCAAGATTCTCCATGATGGGCGTGGCGTCGGCATAGGACAACGGCGTTACCGGAATCTTCGGCAGATCGGTGGCCTCGGCCGGCTTGATGCGCTTGCTCTCCGGCAACTCGGGTACCGAAGCAACATCCGGCGTCGTGGGATCTCCTGGATACCGGAAGAGATACTGAATGGATCCACGCTGCACGCCAGTGTCAGGCCGCCACGGGCCCTTGGGATACTTGTCGCCCTTGAAATAACCGTCATCGATTGGGTCGGAATAGATGATCACGCCCGCCGCTCCGTGCTGCTCGGCCAGAAAGACCTTCACCCCGCGAAATATCTCGCCATAGCGGACGATCACGATCTTCCCTTTTACATCGACGCCCATTTCCTCGAGCTTCTTGAAGTCGTCGGCGCGTCCGTAGTTCGCATACACGACATCGGCGGTCACTTCACCGGAAGGCGAATACTCGTTGAAGGCCGGCAAAATCCTGGGGTCCTTCTGGAATGGATCGTCGCTGACGCGCTCGGGCGAAGGCCCATGCATGACGACGTTTTCGGGTGCTACTACATCGACGCGAATGTCGAGTGGCAGTGCCATCCAGACCTTATAGGGCTGGATCGAGGCATCGAGTCCGGCGGCAAGATACTGCTGCAGAACGTATTCGGCGGTCCGGCGGTCCTCGGGCGATCCGGCAACGTGCGGCGCCGCAGTCAGGACCTGGAGGTGTTGCTTCGCCATCATCGGATCAGGCACCGCCAGGAAGGTCTTCTCGGCTTGCAGCTCATGGGCCGCGTCTCGATATCCAAAGATCTTGTCGGGAGGGCTGAAGGCCGGCTTCGCCGCGCCTGTCGGCGTTTGCGGGGCCGGCGTGGTCTCCTGCGTATTGGTGAAAGGGAGGAATGTAAGAAAGGACAGGACAGCTATTAGCAAACGAACCAAAGATGCTCTCCTGGAGAGAATGGGCAGCGAAAATCTAACCATTAGCAGCTTACATCATGCAGGGGATCGATGGATTTTGCGCGGCCGCGAGCCTTAGGCTACGACCGTGGTCTGCGAAGCATCGGTCGCCACGGCGGGAAGCGGAGCCATCGCCGCGCTGATCGGCGTCATGTTCAGCACCTCACGCAGCCGCGGCACAATCGACCTCGCCGCGCTTTCGCCGATAGCGATCAGCTCTTTTGCGCAATCGAAGCAGTCATAGGAAAAACCTCTCACGTCGGGCTCCACCACCAGGTCGGCATCTTTCTTCCATGCGTCGGACATGCGCGCCTGAGCAATCGAAAAGCACTGACCGATTACTTCGAACAGGTGTCGCGGTGTGCGGCAGCCCGTCCAGTGCGCGCTGAGGTGCACGCCCAGCACGACCTCGGCGCCCATGCCGCGAAGCGGCGTGGTCGGCACGGCATAAGCCAGCATTCCATCGATATAGGACCGCCCCTCGATTTCCACCGGTAGAAACATTCCGGGATACGCGCAGCTGGCGCGGATGGCAGGGACAAGGGGACCTCGCTGAAACACGACAGCCTCGCCACTGCAGAAATCGGTCGCCGTCACCGCGAGAGGGATCTTCAGCTCCTCAAAGCTGCTGAACTTCAGCACGCGCGCGCAAAACTGCGTCATGCGATCGTTGCTGCAGAATCCATAGCGCGAGAGTGTCCAGCGCGCGAAATGTTTGAAGCGGATGGCGCGCGCGATCTCCTCCATCTCCGCCGCGCTCAAGCCGGAGCAATAACACGCGCCAACAATTGCGCCAACGCTGGTGCCTGCCACAAAGTCCACGGGAATCTGCGCCTCCTCCAGCGCTTTGAGGACGCCGATGTGGACCAATCCGCGGGCAAAGCCGCCACCCAGGGCTATGCCCAGCTTGAGCCGCCGCGGCTCTTCGAAGGGTATCGGCTGCCGTGTATTGGAAATGCGCGACCACTCGCGCGAGAAGGCGAGTACCGAGCGAAGCAATCTGTTAACCGTGGTCAAGGCCGTACCATTACCTATGATGCTGTTGCACCATGTAATGATGACTCAAATTTGTGACACTTATTGTTGGAAGTTCGTGAAAACGCCGTACCAAGCACCAGGGTCGTCAGCTACCTGTCCCTTGCCTCTGTCATTTCGCGTCACCAGCGGGCCGGCGTCTACAAAGCCAAGTGGGAGACAACTGCCTCAGCCGCGGACTCCTCGAATGTTGCCTGAGCAGGCAAGAACACCGAGAACACGGTCCCGCTCCACCCTGGGGCGGTCCGGCTTCTCATGCGAATCGAGCCCTCGTGCTTGGCGACAATGCCTCGCACTACCCACAATCCCAAGCCCGTTCCCCTCGCTGCCTTGGTTGTGAAGAACGGCTCGAAGATCTGCGAACGCAGCTCGGGCTTTATCCCGGGGCCATTGTCGGCGATCACCACGCGAACCCCCTCTCGCTCCGGGTAACTTGCCTCGCGATGCGGTGCAATGTGAACATAGATACGCCCTTTGTCTCCCACAGCTTCGCTCGCATTGCCAATCAGGTTGGCAAATAGCTGGCTCAGTTCGATGGGAAATCCGCGAATCTCTCCTGAAGCCTCGTACCGGCGATCGAGCGTAATGCGCTTGTAGCGCAGACGCATGGAGAAGAGCTCCAGCACGTCGTCGAGGACGTCGGTCATCTTCACCGCCGATGGCACCGACGATTCGCGATAAAACGAGAGCATTTGCCGCGTGATGTGGGACATGCGCGACAGCTCGGTCTCCGCCATCTGCAATAGAGCGCGCGTGTTTTCGTCCAGAGATACCTTGTACGAAACCAGCGCCAGTACGTTGGTGAGCGCCTGCATGGGATTGTTGATCTCGTGAGCGATCGTGGCGGCCAGCCGCCCGATGGTCGCCAGCTTTTCCGCACGCTGGAGCGCTTCTTCGGAGCGTTTGCGTTCGGTGATGTCGCGCACTACCTTGGCCGCACCCACGATGTTTCCCCCAGCATCTCGGATGGGCGAGATGGTCAGTGATACATGAATTCGCCGCCCGTCCTTGGTCACACGCACTGTTTCAAAATGATCGATCCGCTCCCCGCGCCTGATTTTCGCCAGGATCTTCGGTTCGTCATCGTGCATTTCAGGGGGAATGATCAGTGTGATGGGACGGCCGATCATTTCGTCGGCGCTGTATCCGAAAATGCGCTCTGCGGCAGCGTTCCAGCTGGTGACGACCCCGTTCAGGTCTTTGCTCGCAATGCCGTCATCGCACGACGAAACAATGGCGGCGAGCAAACGCTGGGCGCGATCGGCGGTTTTCTCGCGCGTAATGTCGATGGTGGAGCACCGTGCATGCTCCAGCTTCCCATCCCGCATGAACGCGCTGGAATGGATCCGCACGTCCCGAGTGGAACCGTCCTTTCTCCTCAACTGCGCTTCGTAGCCGTTTAACTGTTCTCCCCTGCGCAGGCGCTGCAGGATCTCTTCCACCGCCTCCGGGTCCGTATGGATCTCTCGAATGCTGCGACCAACGTATTCCTCCAGGGGATAGCCAGCCAGGTCGGCGTCCGCTTTGTTGGCCCACAGGATGGTCCCATCACCTGATACCCAATGCATAGGCAGCTCCGCGTTCTCCAGGAAGTCGCGCAACTCGGCTTCATGCTGCCCTGGCGCTCCCTGCGCGCGCATGCGGTCTACCATTCCGTTCTCGAGCGCTTCAGATTGGGTAGGATACGTCACAGCGCTCTCAGCAGAACTCGCCTTGGGGTCCGCAACCCATTTGCGGTCAGTCGGGTGACCAGGGGTGCCCATTCACACTCCTTAATTCAATGTCACGCTTGGAAGCAGGAAACAGAGGGTCGCGCCCAGCCACCGGAAGGAATCCCAGCGTAAGGTCCAAGGGACATCAGTTAGATGCAAAAAGTGCGGAGCTGAAAAGCAGTAGATCCATGACTTTTCCTATTCCCTGTAATCTGCATGGGCCGTGCTGGTTTCCGGGCAGGGGATGGGAACACTGGGCAACATCGTTGCCTCGGCAGGAAGAGCTGCGCTTAGGAGCGCACCCTGTTCACTCCCTGACGACACTCAGGCGGCACACGCGCCCGTGGCGCTAGCGCCCGGCTGAGCGTGAACTTAAGCACGCCCACTTGCGTATCTTGCCAAAAGGGGTTGCCATGGCAAATCTGGGACAGGATTTTCGATTCGGCTGGCGGACGCTGCGCAAGAATCCGGGCTTTGCCGCGGTTGCCGTGCTTGTACTTGCATTGGGCATTGGCGCTAACGCCGCCATCTTCAGCGTAGTGAATGCGGTGCTGTTGCAGCCGCTGCCCTTCGATCAACCCGACCGCCTGGTTTCGCTTTACCACATCCCTCCGCCGGCCAGTTTCCCCGGCATGAGCCTCTTCGCCGTCTCTCCGGCGAACTTCCTCGACTGGCGCGCCCAGGCACACAGCTTCGATGGCATGTCGGCGTACGGCTTCGGACGTTACACCATGACCGGCAAAGGACGGCCGGAGGTGGTCCGCATGGTCGCAGTCACCGACGGTTTCTTTGCGGTGATGCACGCGCAGCCGCTGCTCGGCCGGGCCTTCGTGGAAGGAGAAGACCAGGCCGGTCGCGATCACGAAGTCATCCTGAGCTATGACACCTGGCGCGACCAGTTTGCCGCCAACCCCGCCATCGTGGGAAGCAACATTCAGCTGAACGATCAGGCTTACACCGTGGTCGGCGTCATGCCGCGCGGCTTCGAGTACCCTGTCTATCCTGGCTATCGTCCGCAAATGTGGAAGCCACAGAACTGGACGGCGCAGGAGCGGGCCATCCGCGACAACCATAACTACGGCGTGATTGCGAGGGTGAAATCTGGCGTTACGCTGGAGCAGGCCAAAGCCGAACTCGCTACCATCTCCGATCGCCTGGCGCAGCAATATCCCAAGGATGACAAGGGCTGGGGCGCGACGGCCATTCCCTTGCGCGATGACCTCGTCGGCGACGTTCGTCCGGCGCTGTTGATTCTGCTGGGCGCGGTTGCGCTGGTGTTGCTGATCGCCTGCGCCAATGTTGCCAACCTGGTGCTGGCGAAGATGCTGTCGCGCCGCAGAGAAGTCGCTATCCGTTCTGCCCTCGGCGCCAGCCGTCGCCGTTTGCTGCAGCAGGTGCTGGCGGAAACCGTGCTCATCTCCCTCGCCGGCGGCCTGCTGGGCCTGATCTTCGCGCACTATGGCGGCGTCTTTATCGTGAAATTCGCTGGGCAGCAATTGCCTCGCGCAACCGGCATCGGGCTGGACGGCTGGGTACTCGGCTTTACTTTAACCATCTCGCTCGTAACCGGAATCGTGTCAGGATTGGTGCCGGCGTTGCGCCTGACGCGCGAAGACATAGGCGAGGCGCTCAAGCAGAGCGCCACGCGTACCGTCTCGGAAGCGGGTGGCGGCCGTACCCGCAGCATTCTCATAGTTGCCGAGGTCGCGCTGTCTCTAATGCTGCTCATCGGCGCCGGCCTGCTGATCCGCAGCCTCTGGATGCTGCGCGGCGTCAATCCCGGCTTTGATCCCGATCACGTGATCACGATGTTCCTGTCGATCCCATCGACCAAGTTCGCCACGCCGCAGCAGCAGATCAGCTTCTACGACCGCGTCCTGCAACGCGTGCGCGCGCTGCCGGGCGTGCAATCGGCCGGCGTCATTGACGCCTTGCCGCTGACCGGCGGCGGCTCGCATCAGCCGGTGCAAATCGAAGGACGGCCGTTGCTGGCGATGGCGGACCAGCCTGAGGTGGACGTGCGCTTGATCAGCCCGGGCTACGTCAGCGCCATGCACATCCCTCTGTTGCGCGGGCGCGACTTCAACGACTCGGATGTTGCGGGAAGGCCAGGAGCGGTGCTGATCAGCCAATCCATGGCCAAACAGTTTTGGCCCAACGAAGATCCGATTGGTAAACGCCTCACAATGTACTTTTTCCCCGAGACGATACGCGAGGTCGCCGGCGTGGTTGCCGACGTGAAGGACGATGCACTGAGTCAGACACGGTCCGCTTCGATGCTTTACATGCCACTGGGACAGATCTCGGCCGGCAGAGACGGCGGTTGGCACTCCTTTGGCATGACTCTGGCTGTGCGCACGCACATCGATCCCCGGAGCACAGTTTCGGCCATCAGCAACGCGGTGAATGGAGTCGACAGCGAAATCCCGCTGCTGTTCGTCAGGACCATGCAGGATACGGTTGACGAGTCGTTGTTGCAGCAGCGCTTCACCATGCTGCTGCTGTCGGGCTTCGCCGGCCTGGCGCTGCTGCTCGCGGCGGTCGGAATTTACAGCGTGCTCTCCTACGCTGTCCGCTGGCGCGTGCGGGAGATCGGCATTCGCATGGCGCTGGGGGCGCAGATCAGCGATGTGCTGCGCATGGTGGTCGTCGAAGGCATGAAGCCGACGCTGCTCGGAGTTGTCATTGGATTAGTTGGAGCGCTGGCGTTAGGGCGCGTGCTCTCCAGCGTGATCTACGGTGTCAGTGCCCGCGATCTGGCGACCTTCTCCACGGTTGCCGTGACGATGACCGCTGTCGGATTGCTGGCCAGCATGGTACCGGCCCTGCGCGCGACGCGAGTCGACCCGATGAACACGTTGCGGGAGGAATAGAAGCTGCGAGGGAAGCAACGATCGATGCTACTCGACGAAAGTCACCGCACCGCTGCCGAGGTCGTAGTATGCCGCAACCACCTTCACCTTCCCGTCCTTCACCATCCCTGAAATCACGGTCGATGCCTCGCGCACAAGTGTCGCCTGCATCTTCGCGTTCGCCTTAGTTGCGGCCAGCAGATCGGGGCCGGCCTGGTCCACCGCGGGCTGGATATGCGGAAACAGAGAACTGATCTGCCCGGGCACACTCTTTCCATCAATCGTCGCCTTTACCGCTCCACAATTCGAGTGCCCCATCACCACAATCACTTTCGTTCCAAGCACCAGAGCGCCGTACTCCAGACTGCCCATGATCTCCGGCGTGACCAGGTTGCCCGCAATGCGCGTCACAAAAATATGTCCGATCGACTGATCAAAAATAAGTTCGATAGGCACACGCGAATCCGCGCACGACAGCAGCGCGGCAAACGGCTCCTGCTTTGCTTCCGTGTGCGCCTTCAGCACCGCCAGGTCCTGCTCATTATGGGTCATTTTCCCGGAAGTGAATCGTTTGTTGCCGTTCACCAGCTCGGCCAGTGCAGCGTCCGGCGTGGAGACATCCTGGGCTTGCGCCGGCTCCGTCAGCATGAGCTCCATGCCGCCGCTCAGCAGCCCGGCAGCAGTACCGGCCAGGCCCATCTGCATCACTCGACGTCTGGAGAAATTGGATTGCGAGTTAGAAGTGCTCATGCGCTTATCCTCCGACGGCTGAATTGAACTACCGCGCGCAGTGTATCGGGTCGCCCTACCCGACGCAACATGCAATTCGCAATATGAAATAATTATTGCCGCATGGTTAAACATATTGCCGGATTGTGTTGCCAGATTCTCGCTGCCGTTCTGTTTTTGCCTTCTACTTTTTCGTGGGCGCAATCGCATCCACAGCAGCCCACGGCTCAGGCCTCTCCCGCCAAAGCCGCCGATGCAATGGAGCTGGTGAAGCGCGGGCAGAAGCTGGCAAGTGAAGGCAAGCCGGACGAAGCGGTCGCGCTGTATCAACAGGCGGTGGATGCTGATCCTGATCTCTACGATGCGCAGCTCTACATGGGCGTAGCCCTGGACCTGCAAGGCAAGTACACGGAAGCGCGCCAGCATCTGTCCAAGGCCATCGAACTGGCCTCGGAACAACAAACCGTGCAGTCGTTGCGGGTGATGGCTGTGTCCTACGCTTTTGAGGGCAACGCCGACAAAGCTTCCGAGTACGAGCGCCGTGCCTTCGAGCTGCAGGACACCTGGAAGCGCTATGAGGACGCAGCGTCGACGGCCAATGAACTGGGCCGCATCTACCTTGAATCCGGCGATCTAGACAACGCTTACAAGTGGTATGAGAAAGGACGCGTGACGGGATTGAAAAAGCCCAACATCACCGACGCCGAGAAGGACCTGTGGACCTTCCGCTGGGAGGCGGCATTAGCGCGCATCGCCGCACGCCGCGGAAACAAACAGGAGGCGCAGCAGCATTTGGCTGTGATGAGTAGCATTGTCTATAAGAACGACAATCCCGACCAAACGCACTTTTACCCATACCTCGTGGGCTATGTCGCGCTCTATACAGGCGACTATGCCACGGCCATCAAGCAGCTGCAGCAGGCCGACCAGCGCGATCCCTTCGTGCTTAGCTTATTGGGACAGGCCTATGAGAAATCGGGAGACAAAGCGCAGGCGGTTGTCTATTACCAGAAGATCATGAGCAGCTACCTGCACAACCCCTCTAACGCGTTTGCCCGCCCTTTAGCCAAGCAGAGGCTGGCGGAACTCGCGCCGTCAGCCACCACCTCGCGGGTGCAGTGACGAAGCACGCGGCCCTTGAGACAAGCTGCGAAAAAAGGCCGCGTCTGGCTGCTCAGGTCAGGGTATGATTTGGCCAGTCGTGGTCCGGTTCTCGCCGCGACTGAAGCGGGGCCAGCGTGGCGCAACTGAATACAGCGCAAGTTCTCAGTCCTGCCGCCGTTGCCGCGGGAGCCGATATTGTTACGTCTCGGCGTCCCAGCCGCATAGAATCCATCGACATCGTGCGCGGGCTGGTGATGGCCTTCATGGCCATCGACCACACGCGCGACTACTTCAGCTATCTTCAATTTGCTCCTGAGAACCTGGCGCAGACCTATTACGCGCTGTTTTTTACGCGCTGGATTACGCACTTCTGCGCGCCACTGTTTTTCTTCCTGGCCGGAACGGGAGCATTCTTCTACGGACAACGCCACACCCCATCCGAGCTAAGTCGCTTCTTGTGGACACGCGGCCTGTGGCTGATCTTCCTCGAGTTCACGATTATCGGTTTTGCGTGGTCGTTTGTGCCGGGATTCGGCTTCTTCGGCGTGATCTGGGCGCTCGGCGCTTCCATGGTCATTATGGCTGCGGCGGTGCGACTGCCGATCCGCTGGCTGGGGACGCTGTCCGTGCTGATGATTGTCGGCCATGACCTGCTCGACCGAATTCGCCCGCGCCAGTTTGGATCGCTTGCGTGGCTGTGGACGATTCTCCACGTGAGGGGCGGCGCGCAACTGCCAGGCGGCTTCCGGTCCTTTGTGCTGTTCCAGATCATTCCGTGGGTAGGCGTGATGGGAGCGGGCTACGTCTTCGGAGCGTTCTATCTATGGGACCAGCGCCAGCGCCGGCGCGCGATGGCAATGCTCGGCATCGCAATGATCGTTGCCTTCGTGTTCCTGCGTGCGACGAATCTCTACGGCAATCCGCCGGTTGGACTCGGCGGCGTCTCGCAGGGCGATTGGCACGTGCAGCCGACGGTGGAAAAGTCTGTCATCCTTTTCCTCGATGTTGAGAAGTATCCGCCATCGCTGCAGTTCCTGCTGATGACCCTGGGTCCCGGCATTCTGCTGCTGGCGCTTCTCGATGGTAAGAACGCCCCGAGTGTGTTCAAGCCGTTGCTCGTCTTCGGACGGGTACCGATGTTCTACTACGTCCTGCACCTCTACGCGATTCACCTGCTCGCGGTGCTCATGGCTGTGCTGTTCCATCAACCCGTGGAGTGGCTGCTGCACGGCGCATTTATGAGGAACAATATCCCCGACGGCTACGGACACGGGCTGCCGTTCATCTACCTGATGTGGCTGACTGTGCTTGTCATTCTGTACTTCCCGTGCCGCTGGTTCATGGAAGTGAAGCAGCGCAGGAAGGACTGGTGGCTGAGCTATCTGTGAGCTGATCGTGCAGACGATCTTTCCCATTCTCCGCTACAACAATGCCCGCGCTGCGATCCGATGGCTTTGTGACGCTTTCGGATTTGTTGAGGAGTTCTCAACTCCCGAATCAGGGCCGTATGTTCGGCACGCGCGACTGAAGCTCGGCACCAACATCATCATGGTTGGATCAGTTCGGCCTGACGATGGCATGACCAGTCCGCAAACGACCGGCACTGCTACGCAGGCTCTCAGCGTATACGTAGACCATCTCGACGCACACTTCGAACGGGCGTTGGCTGCAGGCGCTGACGTTGCCGGGCCGCCTAAGGAGACTGACTTCGGCGCTCGCGAATATCACGTGCGCGATATCGAAGGCCATCCGTGGACTTTCAGCACATATCTGCCTGAGTGAGTAGGCATAAGGCGAGGCGTGGAGCCCTCGCGTAGTCGCATTGGATCTGTCTGCGTGACCGCCAAGGAACGCCGTTTAGTCCAGATCTTTCGCCAGCCGCTGAGCAGTGTGTTCCACCTTGATCTCGGCGCCGGATTTATCCATGCCCCCGCGAATCTGCATAACGCAGCCTGGGCAATCCATCACGACCAGCGGCGCGCCGGTGTCTTTGATGTTCTTCAGCTTGCGCTCGAGGATGGGCGCGGAGATCTCCGGCAGCTTGAGGGAATACGAGCCGCCCATGCCGCAGCACATATCGGCTTCGTACATCTCAGAGATTTCGTGACCGGCTTTGGTCAGCAGTTCGCGCGGCTGCTGTGAAACGTGAAGCGTGCGCTTCAGATGACAGGAGTCATGGTATGTCACCTTGCCAAGCTGCTGGCCTTGTTTGAATGTGAGCCGTCCTTCGTCGACTAATTTCTTTACAAGGGTCGAAAAATCGACCACTTTGGCCGCAAGCTCGCGGGCCCGGGGAATGGAATCGGTTCGACCAAGGCTTTCGAAGGTGCTGATGAAGTCTTGCTTCAGCGCGACGGTGCAGGTGGGGCAAGCCGAGACCACATACGCAACATCCTGCTCGAGCAGGGCATTGATGTTGTCGGTCGCGTTTTGCGCTGCAACCTCGTAAGCGCCGCTGAAACGCGCGGGCGCGCCGCAACAGGTCTGGCCTTCGGGGAAGACGACTTCGATACCGGCTTTGTTCAGAATTTCAACCACTGCTTCGCCCATCTCCGGATAGGCGAAGTCGATCAGGCATCCCGAATAGAACGCTGCCTTCTCCTCTTGAGGTTCCTGCTTGATTTCTTTGAGACGGTCGCGCAGTGGCACTTCCGCAATTGCGGGCAGGCTGCGGAACTCCGTCATCTCGGAGAGGAAGAACGGCAGGTGACGGATGAAGCCGTCCTTCTTCAGCGGCTTCTGTGCCAGCGACGCGGTGCGCAGCATCGAGTGGAAGAGCTTGCGATTGTTGACGACCGAGAAAATCGCCTTCTGCGCCAGCGGCTGTCCCTTCTCGACTGCAAGCCGCCGCCGCAGCTCCAGAATCAAATCGGGGATCGGCACCTTACCGGGACAAACTTGCGTGCAGTTGCCGCACTGAATGCAGAGGCTTTGAATCTCGTCCGACGCTTTCAGCGCGTCGAACCAGGCCGTCAAAATCGTCCCAATGCCGCCCGTATAGACCTTGCCGAAGACGTGCCCACCGACCAGCCGAAACACCGGGCAGACGTTCAGGCAGGAGGCGCAGCGGATGCATTGCAGCGCTTCCTTGAACTTCGGGTCCAGTGACATCTCCGTGCGACGGTTGTCCATCAGGATGATGTGCAGCTGCTTGGGCGTGCCGTCAGTATTCGGTACTGGGCCGCTGATGATGGAAACGTAGCTGGTGAGCAGTTGCGCGGTCGCGCTTCGCGGGAGTGCGGTGAGCACCGGAACGACATCGGCGAAGTCGGACATCAGCTTCTCGATGCCCACGATCGCGACGTGAATCTTCGGCAGCGTCGTGACCAGGCGCGCGTTGCCTTCGTTGGTGATGATGACGAGGCTACCGGTCTCGGCGACGGCGATGTTCGCGCCGGTGATCCCCATCTCGGCGCTCAGGAATTTCGTGCGTAGCTTGCCGCGCGCGAATTTCACCAGCTTGGGAATGTCTGGCGCCTGACCTTGCTCAACCTTGTCGCTGAAGACGTCGGCGACCTCTTCCTTGGTCATGTGAATCGCAGGCATGACCATATGAGAAGGCGTCTGCCCTGCGAGTTGAATGATCCACTCGCCCAAGTCGGTCTCGCGGACTTCGATGCCGGCTTTCTCGAGGAAAGGATTGAGATGAATCTCTTCCGACGCCATCGACTTCGACTTGACGATGGTCCTGACACCGTTCTGTTGCGCGAGGTTGAGAATGTACTCGCGAACTTTGGCGGGATCGTTTGTGCGAAATACCTTTGCGCCGCGGGCTTCGGCCATCTCCGTGAAGCGATCGGCCAGTTCATCCAGATGCGAGGCGGCATGGCTCTTGCGATCGGCGATCTGACTGCGCACGCCTTCGAAGTCGATGCCTTCGTAAGCCTTCTCGCGGCTGACGCGATACGCCTCGGAGAAGCGGCCAAGCGCGCCGGTCAGGTTGGGATTCTGGAGGGCGGTGTTGATCTTCTCGCGGAATTCTTTGCGCATCAGTTCACCGCCGCCATCTCATCGACAAAGACGATGATGAGTTTCTCAGGACCGTGCACGCCGATGGTCAGCACGCGTTCGATGTCGGCCGTCCGGCTGGGTCCGGTGATGAAGGAAATGTAATTGGTCTGCTCGGGACGAATCCTGCTGAACACGGCCGGCATGTCCGGCAGCAGGCGATTCGTTTCAACAATTGCGATGTGGATGGGCGGCAGCGTCGAGACAAGCCGGCGCTCAACCGGAGCGGCATCCTGAATCAGCGAGCCGGTGCTGGCCATCGCCCAATCAAGCTGGCTGATGCCGACCTTCGAGGCGGCGGCACCCTCGCGGGTCACCTCGAAGCTGAGCCCGGGAACGCGCTCACGCAGCTTGTCCTTGTCGACTCCGGCCAGAAACGGGCAGTCGGCCCACACGGCGTAGCTCTGCGCCGAGTCTGCGACGCCGGCCGACTGGAGATACTGCACGACGAAGTCAACTGCGGCGGATTTGTGCGGGAAGCGGTGCACTTCCGCGCTCACCGCCTCGGCGCGCTGTTTGAATGTCTCGAAAATGGTGGACATGACCATCCTGGAAAAGGGCGCACCTTAAGGCGCGCCCTCTTTGATTGCACAACTGATGCCTCAGTGCACGACAAATGCCGTGAACGGGGCGACGTACGCCATCAGGAAGACAAAGATGCCGACCAGCGCCGCCAGGGCGATGCTGTGCCAGAAGACGTAGCGCAGAATATCGCCCTCATGCCCGTACCACTGCGTTGCGGTACTGGCTACGACGATGCTCTGCGCGTCGATCATCTTGCCCATCACACCGCCGGTGCTGTTGGCCGCAGCCATCAGTGTCGGAGGCAGATTGACCTGCTGCGCGGTGATCTTCTGGAGGCTGCCGAACAGCACGTTGGAGGATGTGTCCGATCCTGTCAGCGCTACGCCCAACCAGCCGAGCAACGTCCCGAAGAACGGATACAGATGCCCGGTTCGCGCGAAAGCCAGGCCCATGGTCGCATCCAGCCCGGAGTAGCGAGTCATGAAGCCTATGGCCATCATCGCGGCAATCGTCAGGAGTGAGAATCGCACCTTCATGATCGTCCGGCCGTAGACGCCGAAGATCTTCGGAATACTCAATCCCATCACCAGGCCAGAGATGAGCGCCGCGAACAGAATTGCGGTTCCGGTGGCGCTTACCCAGTTCAGGCCGAACACCGCAGGCTCGGGCGTCGGCTTGGCTACTACCGGCGGTACGCGCTTCACGAGGTTGTTGAGCGCGGTGATCGGGAACTGCGGGTTGGTGATCTTGCTGGGCGGCGTTTGCCAGGTTGCCATTGACTTGAAGGTCTTCTCCGGCGCATTCATCAGGTTCTTGCCGGTCTGCGTGCCCCAGAGGAAAACAGCCAGGCTGAGGATCACCCAGGGAATCCAAGCCCGCGTGACTTCCGCGCGGCTGTAGCCGTGGTCTGCACGCGCCCCGTTCTTGGCTTCTTCGCCCTCGAAGGTCCAGATCCGTTTCGGATGCCAGACGAAGAGGAAGGCGACGAGGCAAGTCATGGAAATGATCGATGCCACAATGTTGACCAGCCACGGACCATGCAGGTTCGCCATGAAGTACTGCGGGATGGCGAACGATACGCCCGCCACCAGGATCGCCGGCCAGACCTCCAGCATCCCTCCCCAACCTGCGAAGGCGCAGATTAACCAGAAGGGCACCAGGATGCAGAAGGGCGTCAGGATGCGGCCTGCCATCGCACCCAGCGTGACTTCGCTGAAGCCGGTGACTTTTGCCAGCGCGATGATCGGAGTGCCCAAGGCGCCGAAAGCCACAGGCGCAGTGTTGGCAATCAGCGACAACCCGGAGGCCTGCAATGGACGGAAGCCCAAACCAATCAGGATGGCGGCAGTCACCGCGACGGGAGTGCCAAACCCCGAAGCTCCTTCGAAGAACGCGCCAAAGCAGAAGGCGATGAGCAGCAGTTGTAAGCGGCGGTCTTGCGTGATGCCGGTCATGCTGTGCTGCAGCACCTTGAAGCGGCCCGTCTCAACCGTGAGCTGGTACATGAAGATAACGTTGAGAACGATCCAGCCGATGGGAAACAGGCCATAGAAGGCGCCAAAGACTGCGGTCGCTCCCGCCATTCGGCCGGGCATGTGGAATCCGAAGACTGCGACCAGCAACGCGGTGGTGAGACCGAGGAGTGCCGCATAATGCGCCTTGACGTGTCCGAAGGCCAACGCGCCCAGCAGCACAACCACCGGCAGTGAAGCCAGCAGGGTCGAGAGCCACCAATGCCCAGTCGGGTCATATCCCTGCGACCAGGGATTGCCCAGGGTTGGAATCTTGAGAATGACTACGGCAACGATCGCCGCAAAGATGATGCCGATGATCAATGTGATGGGGTTTGCAGCGGGCGGCGCTTTCGGCGGCGCCTTGGGTGGCGCTGCCACCGGAGCGGGAGCGATGGTAGTGCTCATTGAGTTCTCACCGATGTTTGCCAGGGTGTGGCAAGCCTTTCGTGAATTTTTCTTGCTGCGAATTTCGTTTCATTGCCCAAAAAATGCCAATGGCTGCGCTTCAGCAGCATGCCATCTTGACTTCTTCTTCCTTCGACACGGGCCCGAAAGCTTCCTCCGGGATGGGCGCGCCGTGCAGTGTCTTCCAGCAGCGGCGGCCGGCTTCGATCAGTACCAGCACCACGCCGGTCACGAAGATCACCATCAGCGTGGAATCGAGATAACCCTGAAAACCTTTGCCGGGCTGATGTGCCAGTGGCAGGTAAATCTTCTTGATCGAGAGCACACCGGCAGTGAGCGTTGTTATTCCGACAAAGCACATCGGGATCGCGGTGATGAATGCGTATTTCACTTTGCCCATGTTGACCAGGAACGTGGTTACGACGGCCAGCGCGATCGTCGCCAGCAGCTGATTGCCGGTGCCGAACAGCGGCCAGATGGTCGAGATCGAGCCCGTGTAGATCATGTAGCCCCAGCTCAGGACCACCAGCGCCGACGTCGCCAGGTTTCCGGGCAGCCACGCGGTATTGCTGAACGGCTTGTGAACTTTGCCCAGCAGCTCATGCAGAACGTAGCTGGCAACGCGCGTGCCGGTATCGACCGTGGTGAGGATGAACAGCGCCTCGAACATGATCGCGTAGTGATACCAGTAGCTGGTCAGCGTCTTCATGCCGGGAAGGCCGCGGAAGATCTGCGCCATGCCAACGGCGAGCGAGACCGCGCCGCCGGTGCGGCCCGCAAGCTTCTCGCCCACTTCTGCGGAAATCATGTCGAGATTTACGGTGTGCAGGCCGAGCTTGCTGAAGACGGCGGGCGCGGCGTTGATCGCGAAGTAGTCGCCGGGATACATCGAGCAGGCGGCGATCAGGGCCAGGACAGCGACCGTACCTTCGCACATCATCGCGCCGTAGCCGATGAAGCGCGCGTCCGACTCCTTCCACAGCATCTTCGGAGTAGTGCCGGAAGAGATCAGCGAATGGAAGCCGGAGATGGCACCGCAGGCGATGGTCACGAAAAGGAATGGAAATAGCTTGCCGCCGATGATCGGGCCACCACCGTGAATGAACTGCGTGACATTCGGAAACTGGATATTGGGATGAACGATGAAGACGCCAATGATCAGCAGGGCAATTGTGCCCAGCTTCATGTAGGTCGAGAGATAGTCGCGCGGCTCAAGCAAGAACCAGACCGGCAGCACCGAAGCGACAAAGCCGTAAATTGCCATCAGGATCGTAATCTGGTGTCCGCTGAAGACGAGGTAGTGCGCGTAGGAGGATGCCGCGAACCAGCGTCCGCCGATAACGGCGCCGATCAGCAGAATCACGCCAAGCGTGCTCGGCAGACCAACGCGAATGTGTCCCGGCTCGCTCTTGAACATATACAGCCCCATGCAGATCGCGATGGGGATGGTCATGGCAATCGTGAAGACTCCCCAGGGGCTGTTGGAAAGCGCGTTTACCACCACGATGCCCAGGCCGGCCAGCGTGACCAGCAGGATGAACAGCAGAGCGATCATCGTGCACAGGCCCGCCCACTGCCCAACTTCGGTGCGAGCGACATCAGCCAGCGAGCGTCCTTTGTGGCGCACGGATGCGACCAGCACGGTGAAGTCGTGAACGCATCCCGCGAATACTGCGCCGACGAGGATCCAGAGAAATCCCGGAGCGAAGCCGAACTGCGCAGCGAGAGTCGGCCCGACTAGCGGCCCGGCGCCGGCGATCGCGGCAAAGTGGTGTCCGAAGAGCACCCACTTCGGCGAGGGCACATAGTTGTGACCGTCTTCGTAGGCGTGCGAGGGCGTGATGCGGCTATCGTCGAGGACCAGGACCTTTGCGGCAATGAAGGCGCTGTAGAAACGATAGGCGAGGGCGAAGACACACAGTGTCCCCAACAGAATGGGAAATGTGTTCACAATGGCCTCCGGGCGTGAGTCCTGTCGAGGGGCTAGCTGGGCGGGAGTTTTCGAGCCAACCAGAACAGGGGAGATCGCGCAAGCTCTGCCGACCGCCGCTTAGTGCGGCGCCAACAGTTACAAGGTAGGCCGATAGGCGGCGGCTTGGGAGTGATGCGTGTCACTCTGGGTTGTGACCGCCGACAGTTCGTCACCGCCCGCCTGGCGGAGATGCGTCAATAAAGTGCCGGCTGGCCAGGCGGTCGCGTTTTCCAGCGCCGATGGACCCATAGCCATTGGTCGGGATAGCGGCGGATGTAGCTCTCGATGGCCTTCGTGAAGCGCGCAGTATTGGCAACTGCGTCTGCCTCTTCATCGCCGGTGTGCGCGAGCTCCACGGCGCGATCGAACTCAACCCGATACTTTCGCAAGGCCGCGTCCCAGATGGTAAAGGCCGGGACGACTGTTGCGTCGCTGTGGAGGGCAATTCTCGCCAGCCCACTGGCCGAGCATGCAGGGATGCCGAAGAAGTCAACGAACACACCTTGCGGCGGTGTCATATTCGTGTCCATCAGGATGCCGACCGTTTCGTTGCGGCGCATGGCGGAGATCAAGCCGCGGGCAAACTCCTGCTTGCCGATCATGGTGTTGCCGTGCAGCGAACGGTAACGCGAGACCAAGGCGTCGACGTGGGGATTATCCAAAGGGCGGACGACAATGTGCATCGGGTGTCCCTGCAACGAGTGGAAGAACGAGCCGACCTCCCATCCCCCAAGATGTGCGGTGAGCAGGAGAACGCCTTTGCCGCGCTTTTCGGCAGCCTCAAAGTTTTCAAAGCCCTGGTAGGTCGCGATCTCGGAGGAATTCTCTCGCGTATAGGTTGGAAATAGACAGGCCTCGCCCAGCAGCCGCCCGAGCGATATGTACACGCCGCGAAGAATCTGCCGGCGCTCGGCGGGAGACTTCCCAGGGAAGGCCATTTCGAGATTGCGGCGGCCGACCCTTCGCAGACGAGGGTGCAGGTAGTAAACGAGCTTGCCAATCAGGATGCCCGCGCCGTGCGCGAAAGGACGAGGCAGGATGCCGATCGCGCGCACGATGAGCGTAACCGGCCAGTATTGCAACTTGTAGCGCATCAGGAGTATTCGACTTCGACGGTAGCACCCGGCAGTTTCGGGTTTCAAGTTGCGCCTTCGAATTGGTCGAGCGGGCCTTCGCGCTCGTGTCAGCGCTACGCCAACCTTGCGCTTCCCGGGAAATGTAAAAGCGGTGGCCGAAGCCACCGCTCATGCCGACGAGGTTGTGCCCTCAGCGTCCGCCAGGCGAGCCCGGAGCGGGGCTGCCGCTCGAAGCAGGCGTGCTCGCGGGAACCGCCGGCTGAGGCGCGCTCGCAGGTGTTGCGGCCGACGCTGGAGATGCACCCTCGGTTGTTACCGCGGCCGGGCTAGCCTGCGGCATTGCCGTCTCGTTCGCAGCCATCGTCGGCTGGGCGACCGCAGCAGGGGTCGAGGTTGTGGTCACTGCGGAATCGGCTCCCGGTGCCGCGCTCGCGCTGACTGTCGGACTTGTTGCTGATGCGCTCGAAGCGGTGCTCTCTGCCGCTGGAGCGGCTGCCGTCGGCTCGCTCGTGGGAGTCGGCGCCGCGCCCGGCGTACGAGGCTTCGGAGTCGGCGCATACTTCTCAACCATGTTCAGCAGTACTTGCGAATCCTGTGGCGCTGGCACTTGTCCGTTCAGAACCGAGTAGTAGGTCCAAGTCTTGCCGTAAAACGCCTGTGTATCGGCATCATCCTGCTTAATCACACCACCGCTCAGCGACACGCCCGCGAAGAGCCCGCGCGAACGCGAATAGGTCAACACCTGTGCGCGCATGGTCAGATCGGTCATGGCCTGGGCATCGCGTCCCACCGGGCCGGCAGCGGCGGAGGCATCAGCTCCCAGCTTGAACTTGCTTTGCAGGAGGTGCTGCATGCCGTCATCGGTGCGGATGATCAGCACCAGGTCCGACGCCTGACCGCCCGCCTGGAAGCCGAAGCTGCCCCCGGTCAACTTGAAGAACGCCGGAGCACTCCAGCCTTTGTCGGTGCGGCAGGTGGCCACCCCCTTGCCGTAATTCGCGCCGATAATAAAGCCGCCTTTCAGCATGGAAGGCATGATGGCAATACACTTCGCTCCCGACATGATGCTGTCGGGAATGGCGCGATCGGGCGCGGACATGATCTGGCTCAGCACGGTGCTGGCGGTCTGAATGCGATCAATGTCGGCGTCCCGGCGCTCAGAGGCCAGAAGGCAGGTGCTTACAACTAGCAGGGCGAATAGAACTACGGCAATCTTCCTCATGGCACGACTCCAGCGAGGGACGAGTTCCCTCAGAACTAGTCTTTTCCAGCCCATCTTATGGCCTTAGATGGGACATTGGCGCCGAGAAAGACGTTAGGAACTGGTTACTATTTAGTGTCCTGCGTTCGGATGAAGTTGTTGAGAAATAGGGAGCTGCGGTGTGGTTCGGCTGCAAAAACTAAGAGGGTTGGAAGAGGAGACCCTCGTAACCTCTTCCAACCCTGTCTCCCAGGTTCTGTGGTAGGTGAAGCCAGTATGCGGCTGACGGGTAATTCGCGCAAGATAACGAAAGTACAGGTATCAGTAACTGTACTTTAGTAACTTGCAGGAGGTTAGGTAACCTGATATGCGGCAGCCGCGTGCGCTCCGAATTCCACCCTCGACTTTCCCGTAAGCAATTCTACCTCAATAGGTTACGATGACTCTGGCTCATCTGTCTCTGTTGGATGTTTACTTCTTCTCGACCTTCTGGAAGCTGCCGTCCGCCTGCTTCTGCCAGAGTACGCCGTTCTCATCCAGCCACGGACCGATCGGCTCGTCCTGCCTCGGCTCCGAGCCTAGCCGCAGGACGTGTCCATCCGGGTCAAACACCTGCAGCTCATAAGCCCATTCGTAGCTGGTCGGCGGTCGCCGGATCATCGCACCCTTGGCTTTGTATTCTTCGTAAAGGCGGCCGGCATCTTCTACTCCGATCCACACCCACGTCCCGGCATGCCCCTGTTCGCCCTCAGCAAGCATGATGTGACAACGGTCGCGCCCGACCGACGCAAAGTCCCCTGCTTGCCAATCGATTTTGAAGCCCAGCACGCCGACGTAGTAGGCAATGCTTTCCCCGACATTCGAGACGCGGAGAATTGGCGTGACACATTCGAATTCGGTTGCGGTGATTATTGGCTGTCCCGCGGTCGACATCATCCCTCCTCCACATGCGCCGTCGTGCGTACGATTCACACTAAGGCCGCCACCACTATAATCAAGTTTTTCACTTTAAGACGCGCTCCTCAGGAAAGATTGTGGCACTCGACGAAAAAATCTACGAACTTCGCAAAGACAAGCTCAAGCAGATCGAAGCGCTGGGACAGATGGCCTATCCCTATCGCTACGAGAGCACGCACAACATTCCGCAAATCGTCGATCAGTTCTCCAGCAAGACCGGCCCCGAGCTGGAATCCGAACGCGTCAACGTCAGTGTCGCAGGGCGGCTGATGTCGATCCGCGTGCAAGGCAAAGCCGGCTTCGCGCACTTGCAGCAGGGCGGCAAGCGTCTGCAAATTTACGTCAAGCTCGACTTCGTGGGCGAGAAGGGCTTCCAGCTCTACAAGCTGCTCGACATCGGCGACTACATCGGCGTGAAAGGCTATCTCTTCCGCACGCGCACCAACGAACTCACGGTCCACGTCGAGGAGATCACCTTCCTGGTGAAGGACCTCCTTCCTCTGCCTGAGAAGTGGCATGGCTTGCAGGACGTAGAGACGCGTTACCGCCGCCGCTACGTCGATCTCACAATGAACCCGGAGGTGCGCGAGGTCTTCATCAAGCGCGCAAAGGTCGTGCAGTCGATGCGGCGCTTCCTCGACGATCACGGTTTCATCGAGGTTGAGACGCCGATGATGCATCCCATCGCCGGCGGCGCTGTCGCCAAGCCGTTCATCACGCATCACAACACGCTAGATGTCGATCTCTACCTGCGCATTGCGCCTGAGCTTTATCTGAAGCGGCTGGTGGTCGGGGGACTCGACCGCGTCTACGAAATCAATCGCAACTTCCGCAACGAGGGCATCTCGACGCAACACAATCCCGAGTTCACCATGCTGGAGTTCTACATGGCGTACGCGGACTATCGCGACATGATGGACTTCACTGCCGAGATGCTGGCGCATATCGCGCGCGACGTGAACGGGACGACGGTCGCGCACTTCAACGGTCACGAAGTTGATTTCGGAAACGTGCAGCGGCTTTCCATGCGCGAAGCCATCATCAACTATTGGCCGGAGAACGCAGCTCCCAAGCCGGAAATGAGCGACTTCTCCGAGTCGAAGAAGATTGCCGAGCTCGTGCGCCGCTACAATTCGAACAATCCGCACATTCCGTACGATCCGGCCGCGCCCGACGGGAAGACGATTGCGGAAATCTTCGAGTTCGTCGCCGAACCCCATCTGATCCAGCCGACCTTCATCTACGACTTCCCGCTGGCTATCTCGCCGCTGTCGAAGAACAAGCGCGAGCCGGAGGAAAACGCAAACTGGGTGGAGCGCTTCGAGGTCTTCGCCGGCGGCCTGGAGATCGGCAACGCCTTCAGCGAGCTCAACGACCCTGAGGAGCAGCGCCGCCGTTTTGAGCAGCAGCTGAGCGAGCGTGCTCGCGGCGATGAAGAAGCTCACCAGATGGACGAGGACTACATCCGGGCGCTTTCGTACGGTTTGCCGCCGACGGCCGGTGAAGGGGTTGGGATCGATCGCCTGACAATGCTGTTGACTGACTCAGCATCCATTCGTGACGTAATCCTGTTCCCGCTGCTTCGGCCACTCAAGCGGGAAGAGGAAGCACAACTCGAGTCCGAGGAGGGCAGTTCCTAGCATCCGGATTTGGCACGCGGCGGGAACTGGCCAGCGAATCTTACGTTCGAAGATTTGTGACGCAAAAACGACTGCGGTTTCAAATGCTCCGAAGCCATCGTTACTTGCTGATCGCCATCACCACCCGGCAACTTATCAATAAAAATGCCCCTCTTTACGAGGGGCTCAAAATCAGGAGAGAGAAAGAGGGGTGAGACGGCAGCAAAACGAAACCCTAATTGGCGAGTAGTTCGCGCAAGCGCAACCGCGCCTGATGGACTCCTCGATACGACTCGTCTTCCGAGACATTCAGCAAAGACGCTATCCGCGCATGATCGTATCCCTCGACGTCGTGCATCAGGAACATGAGCTTTTCGGTATTGGGCAACTGCACGACGGCGCGCTCCAACTCAACGCGAAGCGTATTGCGGCGCACCGAGAGCACTTGGTTGCAAGGCGCGCAATCCAGGGTGAGCGGTGCCAGAGGCATGCATTCCCGCAGCACAGTCATGAAAGTCCGATCAATGTCATCCCAGGTGGCATCCTGTTTCGCGGCGAAGGCGCGGTAGAAAGTGTCGATCATCAGCTCTTCGGCCGCCAATTCGTTGTCAGTCATCCAAAACGCCAGGGAGTACACGCGATACCGGTTCTGTTCGTAAATCTCCCTGCAGCTGTCGACTTTCGACGGGATTAGGGTTGGCAAGTACTGAGCAAATCCTAAATTTTTGGCTTCCCCGATACTGAGGCTCATCGAAATCTCCTTGGATTCGTGCCACGCTGGCCGGATTGGCATCAGCGACACCTTAGTACTAAGCAATCGGTCTGCCCAACCTGCTGCCGGCTTCAGCTGAATCGCTGATCTCTCTGTAACTTACTGAAACTTAAAGAAGTCTTTTCACTAGGCAACCTTGGGTCACTCAGCCGGGAGGTCAATGCGAGGACCATATGCCTTCGTAGTTAGGACATGTTGGCGTGGTTGTGCCGTAACTTGGCATCGCAATACCACATCGAGCGGTCGGCGCAGTGTAACTTTTCTAGCCCGGTCTGGCCGATCTGCATAGGGTGATCCAGGATGGCCCGTTGAGATTCGCACCCTTCTCCAGCCGGCTCCGGTCACACTCCCATCACAACACCTCCCCGCCCAAGGCTCGCCGTCACGAAATGGCGTGTGCGCACCCGTCGCTTGTATACAATCGACAGCCAGGAGTCTCGGCCGTGGTGGATCTTCGTCCCGTCGTCATGAATGATCAGCGCATATTTGAGCAGCGCATATTGGTAGTCGATGATGAAACTGTTGTTCGTGAGGTCATGTGCTCGATCTTGAACCAGGCTGGGTACGAGTGTCGCCCCGTTGCCTCCGCGCGCGATGCCCTGGCCGTGCTTCGTTCCAGCGAGAACATCTCGATTGTTCTTTCCGACCTGGTCATGGAAGGTGCAGACGGCCTCACGTTGCTTGCGCAAATGAAGGAGGCGTATCCGGACATTCCGGTGGTCATGGTGACGGCGGTCCACGATATCTCCGTCGCGCTGGCCGCCATCCGCAACGGCGCCTACGACTACCTGCTGAAGCCGTTTGAAAAGGAGCAACTGCTCGCCGTGGTTCGCCGCGCTCTGGAGACACGCCGTCTGCGGATCGAGAACCTCGCTTACCAGACAAAACTGGAGACACTGGTCTCGGGGCGCACGGAGATGTTGCGCAAAGCGTTGTCAGACCTGGAGCGTTCCTATGACATCACCTTGGAAGCGCTGGGCGACGCTCTGGACCTGAAGGACGCGGAGACCGAAGGCCACTCCAAGCGGGTAACTGCCTTCACCATTGCCATCGCACGCGCCATGGAATTGCCTCAGGAGCGCGTGCGCGTCATCGCACGCGGGGCCTTCCTGCACGACATCGGCAAAATGGCTATCCCGGACGCTATCCTGCGGAAACCCGGACGCCTCAGCCCCGACGAGCAACTCATCATGCAGGAGCACGCCTTCCTTGGCTATCAGATGCTGCGCAAGATTCCGTTTCTTCAGGAAGCCGCGGAGATCGTCTACTCGCATCAGGAACGCTATGACGGCAGCGGCTACCCGCGCGGCCTTAAAGGCGATCAGATTCCGCTTGGGGCGCGCATATTTGCCGTGGCCGATACCTTCGATGCCATGACCTCCGACCGCCCTTATCGCGCCGCCCAGTCCATCTCATCCGGCCGTCGCGAGATCGAACGTAACGCCGCAAAACAGTTCGATCCTGAGGTGGTGAAGGTCTTCCTCTCTGTTTCCGAACGCATATGGGTGGAGCTGAGAAGTGAGATCGAAAATCAGAGCACCCATCGCCGCTACGAGGCGCGGGCCGGCCGCCGAAATTGAGGGAATTCACGATGAGCGCAGTGTTGTCAGACTCCGAACTTCAGCAAGCCTTACCGCAACTCCCCGGCTGGAAGAAGACCGGAAAAGCCATCGAGCGGGTTTTCCAGTTTGCCGGCTTCGTTCAGGCCATGGAATTTGTAAACCAGATTGCCGAAGCTGCCGAAGCGGTGAACCATCACCCCGACATTCTCATCAGCTACAACAAAGTCACCCTGACCTTGATCTCGCACGACTCCGGCGGAATCACGCAACGCGACATCAAGATGGCGGGACGAATCAACGAGCTGGCGCCCGCCTGATTGGTGCCCGCCTGCATCAGCTCTTATTGGGTCCGCTGAAAGACCGAGACGAAATTGTCTTTCCGGTTGCCGGTTTCCACCGTTCCTTTGAGCGTGAGCGTACTGCCGTCAGGCGAGAGCTGACTCGTACCCGTCTCGATCACTTTGCCGCTCTTGTCCTTCGTCACCCAGCTGACCCCTCCGGGAGCGGTCCGCGAGTAGGCAATGGTTGCGCCCTGTTCACTGCTTACCATGGCGTGCTCTTTGCCGTCGACCGCGCCATTATAGGAAGAAAAATAGGTCTTGCCGTCGGCCGAGGCGCCTGTCAGCTTCCATTGCAACTTGTCCGGCTCGTCAACCGTGACGGTGAGAAGCTCCAGCTTTGGCGGCGTCATCTTTCCAAAAGACGATTTCGTGAGGTCCAGCTTCCAACTTCCTACGGCCGAACGACTGGACGCCGCATAGGCGCTTAGGGAGAGCAAACTCAAGAGGCACAACCCGGCGACTATTCTGATATCGATTCCCTTTCGCATTGCTTTCATCCATCCTTTAGCGACTGGACTTACACCGCGGAATGCTGACAGCCTCGGCTCGCGTTGTCAACCGGCCCGCTGTTGTTTTCCTGCTGCGATCTCCTTTGCCGCGCGGAACACCTGCTCGAACATTGTTGCCGTCAGCTTGCCTGTGGCCGTGTTCTGGTTCGAGGGGTGGTAGGACGCCAGCAGCGTAATCCCGTTCGGCATCTCATAGCGCGCGGCGTGCCCGAATACGTATCCTCCGCGGCTGTGCAATATTCCACGGCGCTTCAGATGTGCGAGGTACGCATCGAAGCCGATCTTACCCAGGGCGACCACCACCTTCAGGTTCTTCAGAATTGCCAGCTCACGATCGAGATACGACGAGCAGTTGGCCAGTTCGGACAAAAGCGGCTTGTTGTCCGGAGGTGCGCAGCGAATGGCGGCTGTGATGTAGCAATCGATAAGTTTCAACCCGTCGTTCCGATGTTCAGCGGTAGGCTGCGAGGCAAACCCGACCTTGTAGAGGATCGGGTACATGAACTTGCCGGACGCATCGCCGGTGAACGGTCTTCCCGTGCGATTGGATCCGTGAGCTCCAGGCGCAAGCCCCAGAAGCAATACCCTTGCGTCTGGGTCGCCAAAGCCAGGCACCGGCCGACCCCAGTATTCGTGTTCCCGGTATGCGCGCCGCTTTTCCCGGCTGACTTGTTCCCGGTAGGCCACCAGCCGCGGGCAGCACACACAATTCACGACTTCCTTGTTCAAGACAACAAGCGCTGAAGGCATCGACTTTCATTCTACGGTGCGACTGTTCGTGGCCAAATGCCTAGAACCTTTCACTTGCAACAACTTTTCGCCAAAGCATCCTTCCAGCCGCGAAGCTGCTTCCAATTACCAGTCCCGGTTTTTCGCAGTTGACAAGCTCCCCCTGGAAAGCATGAGGAGAAGAATTTCTATGTTGATTCTGTTACTGGTGATCCTGTTGATTCTGTCGGTTGGCGCTTATCCCGCGTGGCCTTACAGTCGCGGTTGGGGGTATTACCCGTCAGGAGGGTTAGGTCTGGTTCTGGTTATTTTGGTGATTCTGCTTCTAGTCGGCCGCATCTGAAATTCGTACGCCACGCCGATGAAAGCACCTGTTCCCCTCATACATGCTGCAATCCTTCGCCGGTGCCTGCTTCTCTTGCTGCTGGCTTCCGCGAGCTTTTGCTCCGCGTATTCGGTCCTGACGCACGAAGAAATCATCGACTTGCTGTGGGACCAGCAGATCAAGCCGCTGCTGCTGAAGCGTTTTCCCAACGCGACTCCGGAAGAGCTCAAGACGGCCCACGCATACGCCTACGGGGGCAGCGTAATTCAGGACATCGGCTACTACCCTTTCGGCAATCACGTCTTCAGCGACCTGACGCATTACGTCCGCACGGGCGACTTCGTGCAGGCTCTGATCAACGATTCGCAGGACATTAACGAGTACGCGTTCGCTTTGGGCGCGCTTTCCCATTACGTTTCCGATATCAACGGTCATCCCTACATCAATGAGTCCGTCGGTATCGAATATCCTTCGCTCGCCAGGCTATATGGTCCAAGAGTCCCCTACGACGTTGACCACAAGGCGCACTTGCGCACCGAATTCGGCTTCGACGTGCTTCAAGTGGCGAAAGGCCGGTATGCTCCGGAAAATTATCACAACTTCATCGGCTTCGAGGTCTCGGCACCGCTGCTGGAGCGGGCCTTTTACGAGACCTACGGGCTGAACTTCACCGACGTGATACCTAACGAGCAGCTCGCCATCAACACTTATCGCCGGAGCGTTAGCCAGGTCATTCCGGAAATGACCAAGGTCGCTCTGCTCGTCAAAGGCGATCAGTTGCAGCAGGAGGTCCCCAACTTCAATCGGCAGAAATTTCTCTATCACCTGTCCAAAGCCGACTACCAGAAGACGTGGGGCTCCGGCTACAAGAAGCCCGGACCGGGCGCCCATTTCATGGCCACGGTATTCAAGGTCGTTCCTAAAGTCGGGCCGCTCCGCGCGATCGATTTCAAAGAGCCGACCACCAAGACCGAAGACCTTTACTTCAAGAGCGTCGACCAAACCATCGACCATTATGGCCAAGCCCTGCACCAGGTGGGCCAAAAGGACCTGCAAACTCCCGAGATTAATCTCGATACCGGCAAGCCAACAAAACGCGGGGCGTACCCGCTCGCCGACGCGACCTATCGGGAGCTGCTCGATCAACTCGCCTCTCAAAACTTCGCTCATATGAGCGATCCCTTGCGCGACAATATCCTGAACTTCTACGACGGATTCGGCTTTCCGCCTCCCGGCACGCGCATCGATAAATGTGTTGTCCAGCGCTGGAGTCAGACCTGGGTCGAGCTCACTCGGCTGCGCTCATTCGAGCTGCTGGACAGTTTCGATCAGCCGAACCTTCAGCCCGAGCCGCCGCCGCCATCGGCTGAGAAGCTCTCTTCCTCTTGCATAGATCTTTCGGACCAGGAACAACCAGTGGCCGAAGTCTGGGCCTCCAAATAACTATGCTGCAATTCGTGTGTGACTATTGCGGGAACATCAAGCAGGCGGGCGAGGTCTGGATAGGCGGTATGGCGGCTGAGAACGTAGGAACGAAGGCCGCACGGCGCGAGGTCATCATCGATCCGGCCTGGCGCTACGAGCGCGCGGTAGCTCCGCTGGCTGTTCATTTTTGCAGCCTCGACTGCAAAGACGGCTACATGGCTGAGCTATTCGATAAGCCGACATCCCTGCTGGAAGTCGAAAGCGCCGAAGTTGAACCGGCCACGGGCACTCGCACGGTTCGCGCCAGAAAGAAGCCGGTGACAACTTCCGTGAGGAAGCGCGTGACACGCAAGAGGCGTGCTCTGTAGTTGGCGGCATTCCGACGACCTTCCGGCGTTTGACCACCCCGCAGCCCTCCCATAAACTGAAGGTGGACGTGAGTGTAACCAGGGCAGCAGCCTTGTCGCGCTCCGTACCCTCGTAGCCAGCGTGCTCCGTTCCCGGCTGCACGCCTGGTTCGCGCCGCTCGAGCATTCTGAAGGCAATTCCTTGACGACTGACACAACTACGAAAGAGACGACTTCTACTGAAACCATCAATCCGTGCCAGCGCGAGCTCACGGTCGAGGTTCCCGCCGACGTGGTGAAGGCTGAGACCGACAGCATCGTGAACCGATACACGAAGCTCGCGCGCATTCCCGGATTTCGCAAGGGCAAGGTGCCCGCCTCCATCGTGCGCCAGCGTTTTGCTGAAGAGATAAAGAGCGACGTGGTTGAGGCGCTCGTGCCGCGTTATTTCCGCGATGAGGCGAAGAAGCAGAATCTGGCGCCGGTGTCGCAGCCACGCGTGACCGATCTGCACATCGAAGGAGGCGAGCCGCTGCGCTTCAAGGCATCCTTCGAGGTCCTGCCCGAGTTCAAGGTCGCGCCTTATGACGATATCCGCGTCAGCACCATAGACACAAACGTCACCGACGAGGACGTTGACAAAGCGATGAACAACCTCCGCCAGCAGCAGGCGACTTACAATGCGGTCGAGGAAGACCGCCTCTTAGCTGATGGCGACTTTGCTGTGGTCGGTTTTAAGGGCATGCCGAAGGAAGGCGAAGCCGATGCAAAGCCGGTCGAAGTGGACGAAATCATGGTGGAGATCGGCGGCGAGAACACGATTCCCGAGTTCACTGAGAACTTGCGCGGCGCAAAGGCCGGCGACACTCGTACCTTCGACGTGAAGTATGCCGACGACTTCGCGGACAAACGCCTGGCCGGTAAGTCCATGACCTACGAGGTAGCGGTCAAAGGCATCAAGACCCGCAGCGTTCCGGAGCTGAGCGATGATTTCGCCAAGGAGCTGAGCTCCGACTTCAACAGCCTGGACGAGCTCCGCAATCGCCTGCGCGACAACATGAAGGCGGAGAAGGAGCATGAAGCGCAACACCAGGGTAAGGACAAGCTCATCGAAGAGCTGGTGAAGCGCAACGACTTTCCTGTTCCTGAGGCAATGCTGAATGACCAGATCGATCTCCGCCTGGAGCGGGGCCTGCGCGCTTTAGCGGCGCAGGGCATGCGGACTGAAGACATGAAGCGCATGGACCTCGGGCGCCTGCGTGCCGGCCAGCGCGAAGCGGCATTGCGTGAAGTGAAGGCGTCATTAATCCTGGAGCAGATTGCTGACGAAGAAAAAATAGAGGTCAGCGACGAGGAATTCGATCGCGAAATCGAAGCGCTTGCGGCCCAGGCCAAGCAGACGGTGGAGCAGGTGCGCGCGCGTTTGACGCAGGATGGTGGGCTGGATAGAATTCGGCATCGCCTCCGCAATGAGAAGACCTTGGATTCTCTGTACCGCAGGTCGGCTTAGGGCGGCCTGTATTTCTTCTTTCCCCCTTTGACCCTCACGGGGAAGAGGTGTGGTTGAGACCTGAAGGGAGCTGCAAACGATGCTTGTGCCCATGGTGATTGAGCAAACCAGCAGGGGCGAGCGGGCCTACGATATTTATTCCCGCCTGTTGCGGGACAACATCATTTTCCTCGGCACTCCTATCGACGACAACGTCGCGAACCTGATCATCGCCCAGATGCTGTTTCTCGAGGCGGAAGACCCCGAAAAAGACATTTCGCTCTACATCAACTCGCCGGGCGGCTCGATTACCGCCGGCATGGCGATCTATGACACGATGCAGTTCATCCGGCCCGACGTTACGACGATTTGCATCGGCCAGGCAGCCAGCATGGCGGCGACGTTGCTTTCGGGAGGCGCTCCGAAGAAGCGCTTTGCGCTGCCCACCTCGCGCATTCTGATCCACCAGCCGCTCATGTCCGGCCTTTCCGGTCAGGCTACGGACATCGATATCCATGCGCGCGAGATCCTCCGCATGAGAGAAATTACGAACCAACTGCTCTCGAAGCACAGTGGTCAGCCGCTGGAGAAAGTAGAGCGGGACGTGGAACGCGATTTCATCATGAACGCCTATCAGGCGAAAGAATACGGCATTGTTGACGATATTATTTTTAAGCACAAATAGGACAAAGATTCGAAATTTGGTTTAGGATGGAAAAAATTTCCGGCTCTGCTCCCAAAGTGGTACCAGGTATTGCACCATCAGTGCTTTCCACAGGCGCGAATTATGGTTCAATAGCGTCCACGGTATAAGTACTGTAGGGTTCGCGAGGAAGTTGCTGGTGGCCGACAACAGCAGCCTTCTCAAAAGGGGTAGCATGGCCCCTCCCGGATTCGAGCGGACGGGGAAAGCAACGAGGAAAAAAAATTCCAGTTGCTGTGCGCTGTAAAGGAGTTTCCGTGAGGACAAGGACCGGTTCCGAAGAAGTACTGCGCTGCTCGTTCTGCCACAAGTCTCAAGATGCTGTCGCCAAGCTGATCTCCTCCCCAACCGACTATCCGCGCGCCTACATTTGTGATGAGTGCGTCGCCGTCTGCAACTCCATTCTGGAAGACGATCGGTCGGAGGCCCAGCCCAGCGCCGCTCCCAACCAGCTCCCCAAGCCCGCTGAGGTCAAGACCTTCCTCGACGAGTACGTCATCGGTCAGCAGCAAACCAAGAAGAAGCTGGCCGTCGCCGTTTACAACCACTACAAGCGGGTCTACATGAACCGCCAGCGTGGTACTGAGGTCGAACTGGCCAAATCCAACATCATGTTGATCGGTCCGACCGGCACCGGCAAGACGCTGCTGGCGCAGACTCTGGCCAAGATGCTTGACGTTCCTTTCGCGATCGTTGACGCCACCACGCTCACCGAAGCTGGTTATGTCGGCGAGGATGTCGAGAACATCATCCTCAAGCTCCTCCAGGCCGCCGACGGCGATGTTGCCCGCGCGCAGACCGGGATCATCTACATCGACGAAGTCGACAAGATTGGCCGCAAGGACGAAAACCCGTCCATCACGCGCGATGTCTCGGGCGAGGGCGTGCAACAGGCACTGCTGAAGATCCTGGAAGGCACGGTCGCCAACGTCCCGCCGCAGGGCGGACGCAAGCATCCCCACCAGGAATTCACTCCGGTTGACACCACGAACATCCTCTTCATCTGCGGCGGCGCATTTGTCGGCCTTGAGCGCATCATTGCTCGCCGGCTAGGCAAGCGCTCCATGGGCTTCCGCACTGACGCCGCTAAAGAGGCAGCCTTCACCGAGAGCAACAAGCGCGATACCGAGTTGCTGGCCCAGGTCGAGCCGCAGGACCTCATCAAGTTCGGCCTGATCCCCGAGTTCGTCGGCCGCCTGCCGGTGGTCGGCGTGCTGAACGACCTCGACGAAGACGCGCTGGTCGAAATCCTCACCAAGCCCAAGAACGCCATCGTGAAGCAGTATCAGCGGCTGTTCGAGTTCGAGAACGTGAAGCTGCGCTTTTCCGATGACGCCCTGCGCGCCATCTCGCGCGAAGCCATGTCGCGCAAGGTCGGCGCTCGCGGGTTGCGCATGATCCTCGAAGAGCTGATGCTTGACCTGATGTACACCCTCCCGAGCCAGAAGCGCGTGCGCGACTGCGAAGTCACGCGCGACATGGTCGAGAAGAGAAATGCCAGCCTGGCCTTGATGGAGAAGGCAGGGTAAATTTGCTGCGCCACTCGTAACGAACCTGTTCAGTGAACGCAAATAAAAAAGCGGCCAATCCGGCCGCTTTTTTATTGCTTTGTAGCGCCGATCTCCAGAACCTGCCCTACGCCTGTCGAAGGGTCGGCTGTAGTGCGGGTCTCCAGACCCGCGCTCTTCACACCATGAAAGAATTCGGGAGCGACGGACAAGCGCTCGAACTAGTACTCCGAATCCACCAGCTCCGGCGGCTCGCCCTCATCCGGCTCAACCCCAAACTCCTGCCGAGGCTCCTCGTGCGGCGCCTCGCCTTCCCGCCTCTTCAGCCGGACGACCGTGATCTTCGCGAACCCTTCCTCGAACTTCGGAGGACGCAGCTTCTGCGCCATGCGCTGCATGATGTCTTCCGGAACGTTCCTTTCGCGGCGGCGATTCCGCTCGATGCAAATCTCGGGCGGCACATCGAAGAAGACCGCGTGGGCTTCGTAGCCGAAGTCATGCGCCAGCTTGATCCAGCTGCGGCGCTCGTGGGGAGATAGATTTGTCGCGTCCAGGTAATTCCACGGACGCCGCGCCAGCAGCCGCGCTCGCAGCATCGACCGCAGTGTGGAGAACACCAGATCCTGGAAGCGCTGTTCCGTCACGTCGTCAAACAGCAGGATACGAACCATGTCGCTGGAAAGGGGCAGGATGTTATGGCGTTTGAACCAGGTGCTTTTGCCGGAGCCCGGAAGGCCGATCGACAATACAACTGCGCCTTTGCTCTTCCTCGCCGGAGCCGGAGCCTGGGCTATAGCCTCGCCCGCGGCTTCAGCCGGTGCTTCGGCTTCGCCGGCTTCCCCGGTTGGGCCGCCTGGCGCGGGTAATGTCGGTGCCTGAGCAGGTGCCGCCTGGCGACCACCTCGTCCACGACGTCCACGACGCCGGCCGCGGTCTCGCCGAAGCTGTTGCCGCTTGCCTTCGCCGGCAGGAGCTTCGGCCGACGGCTGTGACTCTTGCGACTCTGGCTCCTCTGCGGGTTGAGCTTCAAATTCGGGTTGCTGGCTTTTCGTGGATCCGTAGGCCTCCGGCTCGGGGAACTTGGGCTGCAACGGCGCGGGATTGTCTTGTGGCGGTTTCTCCGCTTGAGGTTTACGTCGCCTGTTGCGGTCGCGTGTCCATCTGCGCATGTTGCACTTGTAACACGCCTCCCTAGCTCGGAGCAATTCCGGCCAGACCCAATTCCTGACAAGGCAGACCAGCCTTTTGTGATCCGCAGCATTGCCTCACCCCAGCCCAGATGCTAGGATTTTTTCTTTGCCACTCTGTCCGCTCCCGGCCCTGGTACGTAGGATCGAGTCCCATTTCAAATTCGTATTCTTAACGAGGCTCTATGGCAATCAAGGTTGGCATCAATGGCTTTGGCCGCATTGGCCGCAATATTCTTCGCACCGCTCTGAACGATTCGGGGCTGGAATTCGTCGCCGTTAACGATCTCACCGATCCCAAAACGCTTGCCCACCTGCTGAAGTACGACTCCATCCTGGGCAACCTGCCGAACAAAATCACCTCAGGCACAGACTCTATCCAGGTTGACGGCAAGAACATCAAGGTCTTCGCCGAGAAGGACCCCGCGAAGCTCGACTGGGAATCTGTCGGGACGCAGGTCGTCATCGAATCCACCGGCAAATTCACCAAGGCCGAACTGGCCAAACAGCATCTCCGGGGACCGGTGAAGAAGGTCATCATCTCGGCTCCGGCAACCAATGAAGACATCACCATCGTGATGGGCGTCAACGAGGACAAGTACGATCCGGCAAAGCATCACGTCATCTCCAACGCGAGCTGCACCACGAACTGTCTCGGCCCGATCGCCAAGGTCATCCACGATAATTTCAAGATCGTCAGCGGAACCATGACCACGATCCACTCGTACACCAATGATCAGGTCATCCTCGATTTTCCGCATAAGGACCTGCGCCGGGCCCGTGCCGCGGCGCTCTCCATGATTCCGACCTCCACCGGCGCTGCTAAGGCGATTTATCTGGCGATCCCCGACCTGAAGGGCAAGCTGGACGGCTTTGCCATGCGTGTACCGACGCCAAATGTCTCTGTCGTCGATCTGGTGGCCTTCGTCGAGAAGAAGACCACGGTCGAAGAAGTAAACAACGCGCTGAAAGCCGCTTCTGAATCCGGGCCTCTCAAGGGCTATCTGGGTTACGAAACAGGAGAACTGGTTTCCATCGACTTCCGTGGCGACGATCGCTCCTCCATCGTTGACGCTCCGATGACTCGCGTGGTCGGCGGCAACTGTGTGAAGGTGATCTCCTGGTACGACAACGAATGGGGCTACTCTTGTCGCGTACGCGACCTGATTCACTATCTGGCCAAGAAGGGACTGTGAAGGCACGAACAGAAGCGCTCAGCAGTCAGCACTCAGCATCAGCCAAGAGCCCGACATGCAGCTCTGTAGCAGTGTTGAGGGATCCACCGAAAATCTTACTGGCTGAACGCTGACGGCTGAGTGCTGATTGCTAGAACAGCGAGTGGCTATGAATACCTCCAAGCTCTCCATCCGCGATCTTCCGCTGAATAACAAGCGCATCTTCATGCGCGTGGATTTCAACGTCCCGCTCGACGACGGCCGTGTGATGGACGACACTCGCATCCGCGAAACGCTGCCCACCATCGAGTACGCGCTACGCCATGGCGCGCGCCTGATCCTCGCCTCCCATCTGGGCCGCCCAAAAGGCAAGCCCAATCCGAAGATGAGCCTCAAACCCGTGGCCGAGCGGCTGCGCGTCCTAATTGACGATGTGCTGCGCCGTGGCGAGAACGTCGGGTTTTCGCCCGATTGCATCGGCGTGCAAGCCGAGGAGATGGCGGACAAGCTGGAACGCGGCCAGTCGCTGCTGCTGGAGAATCTGCGATTCCATACGGAAGAAGAAGCCAACGATCCGAACTTCGCGAAACAACTGGGAAAGCTTTGCGACTACTACGTGAACGATGCCTTCGGCTCGGCGCATCGCGCGCACGCTTCCACAGAAGGCATCACTCACTTCGTCGAGAAGAGCGCCGCCGGTCTGCTGATGGAGAAGGAACTCGAATATCTCGGCAAGGCGCTGTCGCATCCGCAAAAGCCATTTATCGCGATTCTCGGTGGCGCTAAAGTCAGCGACAAGATCGGTGTCATCAAGCATCTGATGGGCAAAGTTGATGCGTTCATCGTAGGCGGCGGAATGGCATACACCTTCCTGAAGGCGCAGGGACAGGAGATCGGCAAATCGCTGCTCGAGGCCGACAAGATCGATCTGGCGAAGCAAACCCTGGCTGATGCCAAAGCACACAATGTCACCTTCCTGCTGCCCGTGGATCACGTCGTTGCCGATAAGCCCGAGCATGGCGCGCGCATCCGCAACATCGGCGAGGGCGAGCAGATCCCGCCTGACATGATGGCCCTCGACATCGGGCCAAAAACGATTGAGCAATTCTCCAACGAAATCGAGGGCGCGCGGACGATTGTCTGGAACGGCCCGATGGGCGTCTTCGAAATCGACGCCTTTGCTAAGGGCACAAGGAAGATTGCTCAAGCCGTCGCCGAGAACGGGGCTGCTGTGTCGATCATCGGCGGCGGCGACAGCGTCGCGGCCGTAAAGGCCGCAGGCGTAGCCGATAAGATCACTCACATCTCAACCGGCGGGGGAGCGTCCTTGGAATTCCTTGAAGGCAAGAAGCTGCCGGGAGTGGAAGCGTTAAGCAATAAGTAACCGCTTTTTCATTCTCATCCAGAGACGGTGTCTCAGAATCAGCTGCAAAATGCGTTTGCTGTTGTGTCAGTGGGCATGCGCCTCTTCGCGCAGATGTTGTCGCCGGACCCGGATTTTGCTTTCGTGCTTACGGGCCTGCGCGAGGTCATACGCAAGTTGCATTCGTAACCACGTCTCCGGCGTACTGCCAAAAGCCTTGGAGAGCCGGATCGCCATCTCGGGACTGATGCCCGACTTGCCGTGAATCACATTATTGAGAGTCTGCCGGCTTACCCCGAGGGCTTCTGCTCCTTCGGTTACAGAAAGCCCTAACGGCTCCAGGCAGGCGTTTCGGATGCTGCGGCCAGGGTGCGGCGGGTTTTTCATAGGCATAATTCTGTAACCTTCCCGATCAATGATAATCAGTGAGCTCGACATCAAAGCATCCGCGCCCTCAAAGCGAAAAATGATTCGCCAATTTGCTCGCACCGTCACAGACTAGAAGCCGCTGAAGTTGCCCTTCAGTCGATGCAAGCGATAACCGGGCAGGTCCATAGCGCTGGGAGTTTCGGCCCTGTCGAGACGGCCCAGGATATCCTCAACGGCCGCGACCAAGTCGGGGCGAATACCACTGGAATCGTCGCGTTCATAGAGCCGCTTGAGACCGCGATGTTTAAAGCTCCTGATCATGATGGTACACCCGTAAAGTGTACATTGTCACTTGTCATCCCTTATGACAAACAACAACTCCAAAGAGCTCGGATGTCACGCCTTCTCGCGCTTGTACTCGTCGAACGCCGCCAGGAACGCATCGATGTCCTTCTTCCGCAGATAATACGGCGTGGACAGCCTGAGCTTCGACGGCTCACCTCCCCGGATCCTGATCTTCTTTGTCTTCCACAGCCAGTCTTCCAATTGCATTCGCTGAATGGGCGGAATGTTAACTGTCGCAATCGCACAGCGCAGTTTGGGATCAGGCGAGGTCCACGATTCCGCTCCGCGCTTCGTCATCTCCGCCAGCATGTAATCGCACAGCTCGCGATGCCGCTTCTCGATGCGTTCCATGCCGATCGAATTTGCCAGCTGGATGGCCGCGCGCAGTCCCTCCAATGACGGCACATTAGACGAGCCAAACCGCTGGAAACGCTCCGCCCGCAGCTTCGGCTCGTTCCATCCTTCTGTGGCCAACGTGTTCCATACCTGGTCGATGACTTCGTCCCGCACGTACAGATAGCCCGAGCCCTTGGGCGCCTGCAGCCATTTGTGCGGACTGGAGCTGTACATGTCGCAGCCGATATCATGCACGTTCAGAGCCATCATCCCGGTAACGTGAGCACCATCGACGGCTGAGATGATTCCCTTCGAACGCGCCAGCGCGCATATCTCTTTCGCCGGCAACACCACGCCGGTGACCGTGGTGATGTGGCTGAAGAAGATTACTTTCGTACGCGGCGTGATCGCTTCGCTGAACAGATTAAGCACCTGTGGCGTGCTGGTCACCGGTTTGGGCAACGTGATTTTCTTCACCACGATGCCGTAACGCTTGGCCTTCAGCTGCCAGGGCTGCTCGCCGCCCGGATGCTCCTGGTCGGTCATCAGCACTTCATCGCCGGGCTTCATGTCCACGCCATTGGCGATGTAGCTGTTGCCCTCAGTCGCGTTGCGCACCAGCGCAATCTCGTCCCGTGTGCAGCCGACGAACGCCGCCAATGGATCGCGAAACTCGTTCCACGGCCCGTAACCCCAGATCGGATAGTCTTCAGGATCGGTCTCGTCCAACTTCTCGGTCGAGGTGTAGCCGTCGAAGATCGCACGCAGCACCGGCGCCGGGCTCGATCCGACAGTCCCGTTGTTCAAGTAGATTTCGTCTTCCGGGATGAGAAACAGCTTGCGCAGCTCGGTCCAATATCCCTCTTCGTCGCGCGCGTACAGCGTCGGGTCTGGGAGCGCCGACGGAGCATTCTGTAACTGCCCAAGCAGGTCCTCGCGAAGGGCGAGAGCGGCGGCAATCCCTGCACCGGCCGTGAGGGTGGAAGTTAGAAATCGCCGGCGGTCGAGCATGAACACCTCCAGAACTGCAAAGGCGACATCTTACACCTAGAAACAGTTGTCAGTGGTCAGAGGCCAGTTGTCAGTTAACTACACGACGACCAATTCTTACGACGCCATATGCGATCGAAACCTCGCAGCAGCTTTCAGTGCTGCGGCTGAGGGGACGATTTCGCTGGAGGGGGGCTTTGCGGAGTGGATTCGTCCGAAGCAGGCGGCTCGGGTTCAAGCAGTGTCCAGCTGGCCAGCACGCCTTTTAGAACGGGTTCTAAACGCGCCAAGTTCTGCGGCGCGCACTTTAAAGCCACGGAATAAATTTCGTTGTCAGGGCCGTCGATAAAAACCAGTTCCTCAATCCAGTCACGGCCAGAGGACTTCTCGCGGTATTGCGCCTTCAACAGCTGCGCCGGCTTGTGATCGACAGTCCGGTCCTGCCGCTGCAGCGTGACAAAGTTCTGGCCGGCTTCGCGCATGCCGGCAGCCGCCTGCTCCACCACGCCGTTTAAGTCCAAGCCTTCCTCATCGCCTTGAGGAGGAGGCGCAACCATGGCCACCGTGATTTCGTCCCAAAGCGACTGCTCTTCCGTCTGCGTGGGCGCTACGACCACACCTTTTCCGTCGAAGACCTCGCCCAGCATGTTCCAGGAGGCGGGATACTTGAAGCAGAAACCCTCGTTTGGATGGCAATATCGCTTCCAGGCAGAAGCCTTGTGCGCCGGAGCAGGGCTCTGCGCGAGAACGCCGCAGCTGAACAGCGAAACGAAAACGGCTGCCAGCATACAGCGGAGACTTCTGCCCATGCCTCTAGACTTGCACAGCGTGCTTGCGCTCCGCAATCGCCTGTAGCGACGCCAAGGTTTCCTTGGGCAGATGATAGGACTCCGCATCCCCAGGATATTCGCCGGACTTAACATCATCCTTGAAGGCGTGCAGCGCGTTGCTGATGACGGCACCAACATCCGCGTATCGGCGCACGAACTTGGCCGGAGGTGAGAATGTCAGGCCTAGCAAGTCATGGAACACCAGCACCTGTCCGTCACAGTCCGGGCCTGCGCCGATCCCGATGGTCGGAATCTCCAGTTCGCGCGTGATCATTGCCGCCACCTCGCGCGGGATGCCTTCCAGCACCACGCAACAGGCGCCGGCACGCTCCAGTGCCAACGCGTCGTGCATCAGCTGCTCAATGGCCTGCAATGTCTTTCCCTGCACCTTATAGCCGCCCATCGCATGCAGCGACTGGGGCGTAAGCCCAATATGGCCGACAACTGGAATCTCGGCCTCGACCAGGTGCTCGACCAACCTCGCCCGCTTCTCGCCGCCCTCGATTTTGACCGCCTCAGCGCCGGCGTCCTTGATGAAGCGCGCCGCATTTCGCAATGACTCGCGAAGACTCACGTGGTATGAAGCGAACGGCATGTCGGCGACAAGGAATGCACGCTTCACGCCGCGGCGCACGGCACGCGCGTGATGCAGCATCTCGTTCACGGTGACCGGCAGGGTGTTTTCGTAGCCCAGCATCACCATGGCGAGCGAGTCCCCTACCAGCACCATGTCAATGCCGGCCTCATCCACAAGGCGCGCGCCGGCGTAATCGTATGCTGTCAGGCAGGTGATGAGTTCCTGACGCTGTTTCTTTTCGAGAAGAGTGGAAGCAGTAATTTTGGCGCGGAAGTCGCCTGTGGTAACGCTCACGATAATCCTCCAGTACAGTTCCGCATTCGCGGATACCGCCTGATATGGCCTCGTCACACGGGGGACCGCATGGGAGACAACTGAATTCTACACCCGGTGAAGATGAGGTAAATACCTATTTCGATGCAGACGCCCCGGAGCCGCTAACCCGAGATTTCTCGTCCGCGCAGGTGTGATCGTGGATGATCCGCCATCCTTCGGGAAATCTGCGGAAAACCAGCGTAAACGCTCCCGACGGCTGCTTGCCGTCCGGCATCGCCAGGTGAAAGCGTCCCCGAACAAAGGCCGCATTGGCACCCAGAGCCTCCACTTGCAGGTCGCTGAAAGACAGCTGGCCCATCGCCCGTCCCTCCGCCTGATACGTCCGGCGATAGCGTTCCAATGTCGGCTGCCACCCCTTGGTCTCCGTGGCCCCGGAAAAGAACGTCAGATCCGGCGAATTCCAATAGCCGCGCATGAACCCTTCCAGATCGTGATGGTTCCAGGCGTCGACTTGCGCCTGTAAGACGGCGCCAACGGCAGCACCGATGGCCGATGGCGTTTGAGTCTGCGCCTGGGCCGAGGTAGCCAAGATCAAGGCGATCCCCAACGCAAATTGCACGCGCATGCCACCCTCCGTGCGTGCCAGTGTAGCGAAGGCCGGAGCGAAAAGAAAATGCGGCGACCACCTGTCCGCCGCGATGCTTAGTGAAAACAGAAAGTCGAGGGCGATAAGCCCTCGACGCTGTGGCAGCGCGGCTCTGCAGATTCGCACCGCCGGAACACCGCTACAAAAGAACCTAGTGCGCCGCTGCGTCTGATTCGGCCTTACCATGACGAACCGTGGCCAGGAAATGCTCGGCCACGGCCGGCGTCTGCACCTGACCAGTCAGCGTAGGACGGAATCCAACCATCCGGTCATACAGGGCGCGGGTGCTATCGTCGTCCTGCTTAATGACCGCGCCATCCAGCGTCAGTCCGGCAAACAGTCCTCGCGTGCGGGAGTATGTCAGCACCTCCGCCTTCATCTTCCAGTCGGTATTGGCGCTGGCATCGCGGCCAACCGGACCCGCGGCTACGCTGCCATTGGCCCCCAGTTTGAACTTCGAACTCAGCAGGTCGGTCACCCCCTGTTCGTTCATGACCAGCATCACCAGGTCAACTGCCTGGCCGCCGATCTGCGCGCCCCAGCTGCCGCCGGTCATGACGAACATCGCCGGCGCGCTCCACGTGCCATTCTGCGTGCGGCAAGTAGCGACACCGCGGCCATGCTCGGCGCCGAAGACGAAGCCACCTTTGGCCATCGAAGGTATGACAGCAACGCACTTCGCGCTCTTGTAGACGTCCTGGGGAATGCCCTTGTCCGGTGCGGCCAGAAGCTCATTCAGAATCTTGGATGAATCGTCGAGCCGCGCCAGTACCTTGTCGCGCTCAGCGCCGCTCTTGGTGGACTCGTTCTTCGCGTCCGCCTTCTCCTGATCGGCCATGTTGGCGTCCCGCTGCGCAGCATCCTTGTGCTGATCGCTCTGCGCCTGCGACGCGGCGTTTGAATTATCGGTGGTTGTGGTCGAACTGTCCTGTGCCCACAGCGCGGTGCTCAGGCAGAACACCGCAGCCGCAAGAACAACTCCTACTCGTTTCATAAACCAGGCTCCTCCATCCCAGAGAACTTGCGGACGGGGACGTTATCCTCCGTCCTGATCGATTTGGATAGCGGATTGCTGAACAGGGTTTACAGGGCAGGCGGAACTATTTGTGATGCGCAACTTGCAACCAAACCGGATGCGAGAACATCACGCACGCACTGCTATGAAAACGCAGGCGATGAAGAATCAGGCGCGGCGTTTGGCCACCGAAAGTCTCTGCCATGGCCGTTTTGGACGCTCGGTTTGCGGCAGATCGCGATCGCGGACACGGTCGTACATGTACGACTCGCTCACGGTACCCAGGCTCTCGTTGTAGAGGCTGACACCGCCCGTGCCCTCCTTCAATTCCTCGGAGAACTCATGCAGCGCCTTCAGATGGTCGGCCGTGGCGGGATACACACCCTTCGTGGTCTTCAACACCTTCTGATAACCGTGATCGACGAGCTTCGAGATCTCACCGTTGATGAGGTAGCCCGGATAAGCAAAGAACTTCACGCCGCCGTCGGGAGCGCGCTCGATCGCGGCGGAGACTTGATACTTCTTCAGGAAGACGCGACCGTTCGCGCCGGGGGCGTCGATCACATCGAACCCGTGATCACGGAACCACGTAACTGCATCTTCAAACGATTTCGTTTTGATCTGCTTGGCCATTGTGTTACTGATCCTTCGCTACCATCCGCTCCATCCAATTCGCTTACTTCGACTGCGATATCGGAGTCAGGGAACAGCGTTGCCCTCAAGGCAAGAATTTTTCTCGCGGTTGCCCGGAATTCACAATTTCGCACATTGCGTAGCCTTTCGGCAACATCGGTGCCTCTCAAGAGGCAGACGGTTACAGGATGGCGCTGAATGCTTAGCGCTCTTTATTCGTTTGCCAGTGTGAAATTCACCCGAATTTCGGTGTCGACTTCGACAGGCTGATTGTTCAGGTAATAGGGCTGGTACAGCCACTGCTTCACCGCTTCGATTGCGGCCTGGGTCAGCATGGGATGTCCGCTCGCCACACGAAGATTTTCAATCGTTCCGTCCTTGCCGATCAGGGCCTGTAAAACGACTGTACCCTGAATGCGTGCCTGCCGCGCCAGCGGAGGATACTGGGGCTTGATCTGCCGAAGCAGCATCCCTTCCGTCACTCCTGACGACAAGCGAATCTTAGGCACTGCGACCGTCGGCATCCGGGTGGTCGTATTGCGCAGCGCCTCATTCAGCTGCGGGCTTGGCGGCGCACCGGGGATCGCGCCAGGAATTGCGAACCCAGGCGCGGCGTTGGCGGACAGGCTCTCATCATGCACCTCGGATATATGCCTGGGGATCTCCCTCGGCGGCACCAGCACGCCATCTTTGAATTCACTCGGCTGTCGTGCTGTCTGCGCGAGCACGTGCGTCTCCGGAGCGGCGGCCAATGGCGGAGGCGGCAACTCATCCGTTATCAGCTTCCGAGTCGGCAGTGCCTCAGTGTAGATAAGCGAGAGCAGTATCAGAATTCCACCCACCAGAATCTGCCCTGCAAAAGAAATCGCAGCACTCCAGGGATTGCGATGAGCGAGCCTTCCGCTCGACTCAACAAGGCTGTCCTCGAACATGGCCTCGCCGCTCCTTTCTGTTTGCCATAACAGACACCGGCGCGGCCGACTCTTGTTCCCGGAAAATTAGCTTTTTATTGCGCCCAGCGGAGGGAAGTGCAACCACGTGTTTCCAGCACGTTGAGCCTGCACGTGGAACCAGCCAATCAGCCCTGTTTTCTCACATCAACATCCGCCGCACCATATCGAGCGCCAGTTGGCTGGCCCAGCGGCGTACGCGCTCGCGATCGCCAAAAAAGCGGCGCTGCACGACCTCATGCTTGCTGCCATTGGTAACGGCGACATAAACCAGTCCGACCGGCTTCTCTTCCGTGCCGCCGCCCGGTCCAGCGATTCCCGTCACGCCCACGCCGATGTCGGCATTGCAGAGCTCGCGAATATTTTCCGCCAGCGCGACAGCGACTTCTTTACTTACCGCGCCGTGGGTTTCGATCATAAGCGGCGGGATGTCGGCGAAGAGCGTCTTGAGATCGTCGGAATACACCACGGCGCCGCCCAGGAACGAGCGCGAGCTCCCGGGAACGGACGTGATGCGTTCGGCGATCATGCCGCCGGTGCATGACTCGGCGACGGCAAGCTTCACATTTCGCATCTGCAGGTAGTAGCTGACGATCTCCTCCAGCGACTCGCCGTGCGTGGAAAAAACCGCGTCGTCGAGTTCGTCCTCGAGCTCGCCGGCGAGCTGGTCCACTGCCGCCTGCGCTTCGTCCTTTGTGGCCGCCGTCGCCCGTAGATGGAACTCAACCTGGCCTTGCCCAGCGAGGACGGTCGTCTCAACCTCGGGATGTTGCTTGTAGATTGGGGCAGCGCGTAGATCGACCGCCGACTCGCCCATCATGGCAACTTTCAGCACGCGGCTCGCGATCGCCGCAGGTGGAACTTTGTCGCGCAGGCGCGGCGCACATTCCGCCTCCCACATCGCCTGCAACTCATGCGGCGGACCGGGAATGAGCGCCATGATTCGCGGCTTGCCATCGACTTCCGTCTCCAGCCACTGGCCCGGCGCCGTGCCCTTCGCATTCGGCAGTACCACGGCGCCCTGCAGAATGTCTGCCTGCTGCGCATTATTTTCGGGCATGGAGATGCGCCGCTCGGCGAAACGCTTGTACATCTCCGCCACAAGGTTGTGATCGCGTTTGAGTTCGACACCGAGCGCGGCCGCCACGGCTTCCCGCGTGAGGTCGTCCTGCGTGGGGCCAAGTCCGCCGATGAAGATCACGATCTCAGAGCGGCTGATTGCGGTTCGCGCGGCGGAGGTGATGTGCTCGAGATTGTCGCCAACAATGTCCTTGAAGGCGACGCTGATGCCCAGTTCGTTGAGACGCTCGGTAAGGAAGAGAGAGTTCGTGTCCTGTCGGTATGGAGTCAGCATCTCCGAGCCGATGGCAATGATTTCCGCAATCACGAGTTCAATTTAACCACAGAGACACAGAGGAATTGCCTCAAAGAACCGCCGCACTGCAGAGCGCACATTCGGAACCGCCAGGCTTATGTACACCACATGAGGGTTTTTGTTCAAACAAATCTCTGTGT